>Ga0310691_10000094_pt1 | contig 171958 bp, 252 predicted proteins | sample 176DNAGHGlowgp2_FD_203887 | JGI IMG/M metagenome (GOLD analysis project Ga0310691, IMG submission 203887) | Sheep rumen microbial communities from Palmerston North, Manawatu-Wanganui, New Zealand - 1766 DNA GHGlow gp2 (v2) (version 2) | ecosystem: Host-associated > Mammals > Digestive system...
TCCGCGCATTAGGAATGAAACAAGCGCAACTTTCCATTGATGCGCGGCGGAGCATCCTTTTTTACAACAGGATGATATTCCCACCATTCGGAACCGTCATATTCCTGACGATCGTAATAACTACCGTCATTCATAACAATTTTCAAACTGCTATCAACTTCCTGCCTACCATAGCCGCTATCATAAATTTGATCCGCTTTTTCTTCAAACAAGTCAAACGGAATAGAACGTTCAGCACGAGACTGAAAATCATAAATACTAATGTAGTTTACAGAGCCCGGCCAAACATATCCTTCATCAATCAACGCTTCCTTCGTTTCAGTAAGAAGATTCTTCATAATTCTCACCTTTCTGGTTTGTGCAGTGCCCTTCTGCTTTATGTATAAAGTATAGCATATAACATAAGAAAAGTCAAATCAGAAAATTGGATGTATTACATCCAAATTCCAAATTTATCCACCAGTTAGACACCTCTAACCACCGCCTTAAATTTCCAACTTTTACCAAGTTTGACTTTTTTTTGAAACCAGTTTTCCAATTTTTGACAGAAGTTCTCCCAGAAGCTGGAAAACCACACCAAAGAAGCTGGAAGCTGGAAAATATATACAAAAATAATAGGAGCTGGATAAATTATCCAGCATCCTATTCAATAGCAGTCCGCGCTGCTACCAGCTGCATAAAATCATTATCAGCTGCTATTTCCACATCATGCCATTCACCAGTGATATAATAGCACTGAATCTGCTTTCCATTTATACGCTTACGCTTACTCTATATTTTGTATCCAATTACTGGTAAATACTCCTTCAATCTATTCCACGTCATTACACGATTGATATTATGATTGTTCTTACTTATCTCAGGTACATTCATATAAGCTGCCAGCTAACGGCATTTTTCCAAAGTTAACCAAGTATTCATGTACTAAGCTGGAATCTATGGCGCCAAAACTTTCAAATGCCGTTGATACTAAAAAGTCTGACGAGCTGCTTGTATGCGGTCCACTTGATTTACAGAATCAATGATTACGTGGTCAAAGCGCTTATCAACAATTGTAATGCCGCGAGCCAGCGCTTTATTGACAATAACAAAGTCATACTATAGCGGAACAAGTCCCGTAGTAACTATAATATTATACACACGGCGCTGCTATTCATCCATCGGTTTCTATTCATTCTGTAAAGAATGTAATTCAATAGCCTTAAAACCACGCGCATTAGCTGCTTTTACCAATTCTTGATTCGGCTAAATCAAAGGAGAATAGCACCAATAACCCCTGTTTAATTCAGGAGTAAGCTGGTTAATATGCTATACAATGTTACAGAAGTAAATGTCTGTAGCCGCGCGGTATCCCATCTCTAACTTACCCTGATAACTTGCGCTCACTAGCGATTTATAATAAGCATACGCCCGCTACGGAGAAGCTGAAAGACCAATACACATAATCTAACCTAGCTAAATAATATGTTGCCACGCACCCAAAAGTATTAAAGGCATATACTCCTTCTTTGTGGAATGAGTTTGTATAACAGAGAGTACCTATGCATTTGATACATTTTTGCGCGCAAAGTCTGTTCTCCTGGCTTTTATGAAAGCCTACGTCGCAAAATCAAATATGCTGTCGCACTAATCCCAGCATATAACATCTATCTACTTTAAGAAATCAGTATCCTACTTTATAAATTTCATGCCAAGGCGCTGATAACACATCACTCCAATTTTATTTATATCCTATTCTGACCAAAGTTTCCGACCAGTCTCCCATAGGTCATCCGCTTCAACGCAGCTGTCTCCATACTAAGTTAGAAGCTGCTACTTCAGCGCGCTGGTGTCTACCAAAAAAAGAATCCTATGTAAATTACCATCCCTGGTAAATTGTGCCAAGTTGTTTACGGCCCAGTAAGTCTTACCTGTACGGATACCGCAATCCAAGATGTTATAGTCGCCGCGCCGGAAAATTAATTTTTTCTGCTACTGTAAATCAGTAACTGTGGTTTTCTACATCCTACCACCTCCTCTATTCTACTTATAGTATATCATAATTTTTATCTGTTGTCAAATATTTGACTCGTTTTTTTGATAGCAAAAATTTATGAAATTATATATACACAAATCTACGCTTTTCTTATTTTTATTAGTTTATTTTGTAATTATCAAAAACGAGTATTTTTCTGAGTACCCCCCCCCCCCCCTATATAAGAGGTACTCAAAAAAAAGCTCACTTTTTTTACTATAGCGATTTCGCTAATATATATATTATAATATATATAATAACTTATTTAGTAACTTATCTAGTAACTTATTGAGGTAAGAAGCTGGATAAATTATCCAGCAAGTAGTTAAATTTGTTAATGGGTAGGTTATTTTTATAACTTGTCAAGTATTTGACTTGTAGGTATATTTTCTATTTTTTTTATTAAACAAAAAAATAATAAAAAAGAAAATAACTAAAATTATTATTTTTATTACAAATTTTTATTGAAAAATGATAAAAATTTTAAAGTTAAATATTTGACATTATAGTGAAATTTTGCCACATCCTACCTCCTAATACCCCATACCTATGTAGTCGGATTTTACCACCTCAAATTTCCCCCTACCCACGATTTTTTCACCACCCCACCAACCCACGCCCACCCAACATACTTTTTTCCTACCTACTTCCTCACCAAGTACATTAGATGTAATTTTATTAACCCCATTTTCTTCTTTTATTTACTTGACATTAAGAAAATTTTTTGATATAATAATAGTATAGAAAGAGGAGTGATTTTGATGAGGGAAGTTTATGTGACGATAGGGCCGTCAGGTACGGGTAAAACATACTGGGCAACACATACCTTTGATGGCGTTGTGTTTGATTCGGATAGGTATAGAGAGATTGTGTGCGGTGACAGCATGGATCAGAAGCACAATGATGAAGTTTTTAAGAGACTGCATAAGGATTTGTTTGATTACTTGGAGAAAAATGAGAATGGGAATTGTTGCTTTTGTGCGACCAACCTGGGTTATAAGTTTAGACACAGATTTATTCAGGAATGTAGAAAAAAGTTTAATGAGATGAGAATTGTGGCAGTTGTGTTTGTGGCGCCATTGGAAGTTTGTTTGAAGAATATTGAAAAGAGAAGCAGAAAGGTTCCTGAGTATGTAGTTAGGCGCCAAATTTCACAATTTCAAATTCCATTTAAAAATGAGGGTTGGGATAGTATACGGATAGCCCCTGCCTATGGCTATACCCCTGACGAATTTGATAATGAAATTTTAAATTTGGTTTGGGAATTTGGAAATCAAGATAACCCCCATCATAATTTCACTTTACAAAAGCATTTAGAGCAAACTATGTCACTTATGATATATGAGAGTAATGAGTCACCCCTACGAGTGGCGGCCTACTTACATGATATAGGAAAGATTTTTACTAAAGTGTTTGATGATAAAGGTATTGCGCATTATTATGGGCACGAAAATTGGTCTGCGTATCTTGCGTTGTGTTGCGGCTACTCACTAGAGGTAGCAACTTTGTGTAATTATCATATGTTACCTTATAATGAGCAAGGAATACCTACTTGGCGCGCAAGATTGGGCGATAAGCTTTGGAACAAGATAATGTTGTTACATGAGTGCGATAGGAGGGCACATTGATATGGGTGAAACAAATTATGTAATTTTTATTGTTTTTATGTTAGTAATAGCCGCAATTTCATTTTGGAATTGGGATAATAATGGTGGTAACGCATGGTAAAAGTAATTTTACAAAAGTGCCCCCTACTTTTAATTGTATGTAAGTAGTGCGAAGCACTTTTGACATTTCATTTTGAAGATGTAAGAGATAGTTATATTGTTTGTCCTATTTGCGGCAACAAGGTGCTAACCCCTGTTATGGATAGATATGATGGGGTTATTAGAAGAGAAGGAGAAATTTAGAAAAATGAATGATAAGCATATGTTTAAGGCTGCGCGCGAAATAAGTTTGGAATCGGATTATTGCGATGGTAGAGTAAAGGTTGGTTGTGTTATTGTTTATAAAGGAACTGTACTTGCTAAGGCTTGTAATAGTGATAAAACACATCCTGCGCAGGATAAATATAATGCTTATAGATTTAATAAGAGACCGCATTTGTATACCCCCTCTAAAGGGCATGCAGAAGTATTGGCGGTTTCAAGAATAAAGTATTTGGATATTGATTTTAGTAAGGTTCATGTATTTGTTTATAGGGAGTTGAAAACTGGTGAATTGGGACTGTGTAGGCCATGTAATGCTTGCCTAGCCGCGATTCGTGAATTGGGAATTAAGCATATTCATTATACGACGTATGATGGATTTTGCCATGAGGTTTTGAAATATGAATAAGTTAGATTGGTTTTGTATCATTTCAGGTTTGATTTTAGCTACTGTTTGCGGATTTCATTTAGCCTATTATAATTTTAAGTTGCTCCCCCTTATGGGATGTTTTGGAGTAGTAATGGGATTCGCTGATGTTTTAGTTGGTATTAGTGATTTATTAAGAAAGGGGTTTTAATTATGAGTACTCTTGGTGATAGAATGAGGGCCTATGAGGATGTGAATAGAAATTATCTTACCGCGCGCCTACCTGTTATTTTGCGCCTTGATGGTAAGAATTTTTCTAATTATACAAAGGGATTTAAGCATCCTTATGATGAAAGATTTTTGGAAGCTATGCGGCGCACCGCAAAAAATTTGTGCGAGAATGTTGAGGGTTGTAAGTTTGCTTATACGCAGTCTGATGAGATTTCATTGCTACTTGTAAGCTATCGTAATTTGGATACACAGGGCTGGTTTGCTAATAACATTCAGAAGATGGTTAGTGTTGCCGCTAGTATGGCTGCCATTTATTTTTATCGCAATATGTGGGATGTAATTGATGAGTTTGCGGCCCACTCTGATGATTATGAATATATTGATAAGATTAACAATATTTTGGATACTAAGTATGCGACTTTTGACTGTAGATGCTTTGTGCTACCTAAAGAAGAAGTTGTAAATTATTTTTGGTGGCGGCAATTAGATTGTAATAGAAATGCTGTTATGGGCGCCGCTAGGGAGTACTATAGTAGTAAGGAACTAATGAATAAAAGCACCGCAGATAAACTTAATATGATGGCACAAGATGAAGGCATCAATTGGGAAGAAGATTTCCCTTGTTTCTTCCGTAGAGGAACTGGTGTTTATAAGGATTATTATACAGTTCCAGGTGTAGACCAGGTTGATTGTTTGCGCTCTAAGTGGATGTTTGATATGAATCTGCCTTTATTTGTAAATGATAGAGAATATCTTGAAAAATTTATTTAATGTAAAAAATGGTAATAGTTGATTTCATTTCAAATTTATGATATAATATATATGTAAGAAAGGAAAGGAGATAAGTTGATGAGTAAGAAGATTGAAATTTTTCAGCATTTTGAATCCGTTCTGGATGAGTTGATTAAGCGTTCGGTATTCTTCAAGACTTATCTCCAGTATCCCGAGTATATAGATAATGAAGTTCTCGGCGGGCAGGGTGGTATTCCCGCTAATATTTCCCTTGCTACTGGTGTAACTAGGGCGTGTATTATTGATAATGATTATGATTGGGTAGTTAAGTTTGATATTGGAGAAGATGCGCGCGGCAGTGCTTGTGAGCGCGAGAATTATACTTACAAGCGCGCTCAGATGTATAACCTTTCTCAATATTTCTCTGAAGTAATTTATCTTGGTGTATATAGAAAGACTTATACGTTTTATCAGGGATGGAAAGTTGCTAGTACTCTTTACTATGACGATTTCAGTTATACTGATAATGACTACGCGCGCAGCTTTTTTAAGTACAAAGATAAGTTCGGTTCTTTGGAACAAATTACTGTGTCAATCCCTCTGTATGCCTATCGTAAAGTTAATCAAGAAGGCTTCTATGCTAATTCTGAATGTACCAATGAAATTGAAAATGAAATTAGCAACACTCAGTCTCCATTGTCCGCAAAGAATAAGCAGGTTGCGATTAACTTTATTAGTAATTACGGTGCACGCGAATATGAAAAGTTAACTGACTTCTTGTATGAAATGGACATTAACGATTTTCATAGTGGTAATGTTGGTTTTGTTGATGATAAATTTGTATTGATCGACTATGCTGGTTATTATGACCCCGATTGTGAGAGTAATGAAGAGGAGGAAAATGATAGATGGAACTCTTAAATTTTATGAACGCGCATGAGGACTGGGAGCGGCTTCTATCTCAGCCTCCTTATTGCTTAACTATTAAGCATGATGGTGAATATGTTTTGTTGAAGTATGACCAGATGCTTAGTGATATGACTTTGGAAATTTGTCTTGAGGCGCGCGGCGCTATTTTTCGGCAGGATAATGAAGGCCATTGGTGGTGCGCGAGCTACGGTCTGAAGAAGTTTTTTAACTATAATGAAGTCTATTCTGACTTGAAGAATATTGATTGGAATAACTGTAGGGTTAGTGAAAAGGTTGACGGTAGTAACATCAGAATTTATATGGATAATGGTGTTTGGCACGTTTCTACCTTGGGATGTATTGATGCATTCAAGGCCGAATTTGAAAATGGTTTGAGCTATGGCGATTTGGTTGTTAAGGCTTGCGGCGGCAACCTTGAGAATTTAACTAAGCAGCTCCAGCCTGGCTTCTGCTATATCTTTGAACTTACTGGCCCTAATAGAATTGTAATTAACTATGGTGATACTCCGTATTTGTGGTATCTTGGGCGGCGCAATCAGATTACTTTTAAGGAGAATTTTGATGAAGTAAAGTTTGAAGGATTGACTATTTTCCGGCCCGCAGTTTTTGAACTGAAGACTCTGGCAGCTTGTATTCATGCTATTGAAACTATGGGAGGGGATGAAGAAGGTTATGTAGTTACTTCCATTGATAAGAATGGTGAGCCGCATAGAGTAAAGATGAAGGGTGCTGAATATCTGCGGCTTCATGGTTTGCGTTGTAATGGTACTCTGACTGTTACTAAGGTTTTGAAGATGTGGCGCGCCAACGAACTGGATGACTTTGTTAGTGCTTTCCCTGACTATCAGGAGTTTGTGAATAGCGTCTTTGATGGTATGAACCAGCTCGCGGAAGAAATTGAATATAACTATGACGAAATTATAAAGACTGGCGGTGAAAGAAAGGATTTGGCGCGCATAGCTTATACCTATATTCCTCCTACCCCCGGTTATGTATTTCAGCGGCTTGATAATAAGGTAGAGTCTGGTTTGGATTATTTGAATACCTTGAGCACTACTAGACTGAGCAGCTATTTGGCTCGCTTTGTAAAAGATAAAGACCATGTTGGGGTGGTGGAAGATGAGTAAGTGTGAGAACTATCACTACGGTGATACTTGTAATAAAAATGGTATATTACGCTCTTGTTCATGTAAGGGAAATATAGAATACTGCACGGAAAAAGTAGTAAATTTATATGATGTTGCTGGATATATTATACATAGCACGAACAAAGTAAAACTTGAACTTATTATTGACATGGCAGAAGAAAGAATAAAGGAGATTAGTAAATGAAATATTATTATAATGAAGATAAAACCGCTATCGGCGCTCTTATTAGTTTTGGTTATGGTAATGGTTGGTCTAGTAATAATAACAACGAAGTTGGTTTGGCTCTTGATAGGGATGTAATTTCCTATTGGTTCTATTATAAGGACAACCGTACTGAAGAAGAACTGGAAAAAGACTTCGCGCGTATGGGGTATGATGTTGATAATTTTTATGGATGGAAAGATATTCAGCTAGTGTGGATCCCTGTTGGTGCTACCTTTAGAATTGCAGAATATGATGGCGCGGAATATGTGGAAATTTTTGATGCCAGCAAATGGATTACGATAAAATGATTGCATTTTTGAGATATAACGGACATTATTATTGTTCGTATTGCCTCATGCGGCAGAAAGAATTGCGCGAACGATGTGAATTTTGCGGCGCCAGCTTTAGTAATTATGAAGAGATGCTGTTGAAATGGTATGAAGATAGTAACTCCCCTGAATAAGGGGATTTTTGTCGTTCCGTAATCAACTTTTTATAAAAAAATTAGAATGTGATAAAAAATAATAAAATTATTTCAGAAGATACAATTATTAGTAATTAGAAGAAAGGAAAATGATATGCTTACGCAGGAACAACTACTTGATTATATTGATAAGAATTATAACTTCCATCTTATGGATTATCAGAAAACTGTACTATGGGAATTTTATAAGAAATGGAAGACTGATGGGGATTTTGTTTTTACTTATAGGCGTCGCAATGGGAAGATGTTTATGTATCAGATAATGAAGGAACTTTTAGAATATGAGCATCAGATGAAAGAGTAAGGATTTTTATACTTTGATATTCATCAACTAATACTTTTTTTCTAGTAAGAGAAGAAACTGCAGTAGTTCTCTTATTGTCTTTATACCTATCCAATGGAGGTGAGAAAAGTGGAAGTAATTAACAAACTAATTGCCCTAGAGCAAATGGGCATTCCTCAAACTTTACTTGCGCAATATTGTCATTGCCATAAGACTTCAATTAGTAAATTAGTTCACGGCGAATGTAATCCGAGTGAAAAAATGCTAATTCTTATTGAAGAAGGATTAAATAGATTTGTAAATGAAATTAACGAAAAGATGGGTGAATAAGTAATGAAACTTTATGCTATTTTTTCACGGCGTATTGTAGTTGAACTTGAAAAACGCGGCTTCAAGGTGGTAAAAATGGCGCCAAATCGGCACAAACCAGATTTAAATGTATATTATTTTGAAGAAACCCCTGCCCTACGCCAAGCCGCCCAAGAACTTATTAGTAAGTAAGTTCTTGATTCCAAAATACTATCTAGACGGATGTGATATTATGAATGAAAAAGCAATTGCTTTAACAAGTGATGTAGATAAATCAGAATATAGTGAAGCGCGCTATTTGTCAATCGCGCCGCTAATGTTTCAAAAAATAAATGAAAAAATACCAGGTAAATGTGGCAATCAACGAACGCTACTTATATATCTTATTGGACAACAACAGAATGGAAGTTTTCATCCTTCTGAGCAAGCTATTTGTAAAGCATGCGGTTTTACTACTGCATCAAGATACAGAGAAGCACGCGAAGCGCTTTGTACTTTAGGTTTCTTAACTCATATTCCTTACAAAGAATTAAGAATTAACTATAAAGAAATTATGAAATAACCCTATGTGGCGGGCGGGCTTTGCCCGCCCCGCCCGCCACACAATTATTATATTTTTATAATATATATATTTATTATATTAAGGGTCCGCTCAACGGTTGTTTTAAATTTAATTCACGCAGCCGTTCACCGGACGTTTTTAAGTCTGCTCACCGGACGTACAGCCGTTCAACGGTTGTTTTAACCTATATATAAAATTTATATTAAAAATAAACAGCCGTTCAACGGCTGTTTAAATAAATAAACTAAAAATATGGCGGCTTCGCCGCGAAAGGACTTATATGAATAAAATAAAAGTTAAATCAAAACTTATAATAGAAACAGAATATGAATTTGACGAAAGCAAGTGCTTTCTTGAACCCGGTGAGAGTATAATAGACTACGTAAAGAATTGGATAAACGAGGACTTTTATAAAGTATTAAATCGTGCGGATAATGTCTTACCAGATTATACATGGAATATTGAACATGAGGTAATAAAATGAATAAAAAAGTTTATATAATTAAACCATACAACAAATATATTTAGCCCGCCCCATAGGAAAAAATCGTTTCAATTTTTCTTATTCATCAAGTTTGGTATTGTATAAGTGAAACTTCATTATAGTGGGGCTAGCCCCAGGTTGCGCGCCCACTATTAGAACAAGATGACTATGGTTATCGTATCTATAATACTTATGAAGAAGCGCAAGAATTTGTTCATGTATTAAAGCAAATTTCAAGATAATGAAAACACTTGACTACCTTTCAAATTTTTGATATAATAATTATAGAAAAAGAAAGGAAGATTTTATGTCAGAATTTATTACGAAAGAGCCGCCAGGGGAGGAAAATTATGCGACCGATTGATGCGGATGCGCTATTTAGAAAAGTCAAGACAGAGTGTAATCCGTATGGTAAACCAACCATTGGATTTGAAGACGGTAAAAAGGTGATGGACTGGATTGAACAAGCTCCAACTGTCAACAACTGGATTAGCGTTAAGGACAGACCGCCGAAGAAGAGTGGTTGGTATCTGGTATCACTTGTAAATACACGCACGGGACACAGATGGGAAGTGCCGGTACCAGCTGACTACAGTCACGGGAAGTGGGATTACGCATATCTCGGAGAAGGTGGCATGCTAAATAACACGGTGACCCATTGGATGCCGTGCCCGAAACCGCCGGAGGAAAGCAAAAATGGTTAATGGAATAATTATCGGCTTTATCGTTGGTCTTTTAGGCGGAATGATTTTAATGGCTGGAGTAATGCTAAAAGATTTCGACAAAGCATGGGACGAAGCATATGAACTTGGATTCAAACATGGTGAAGAAGTTGAAAAGATACGACAAGTAAATGGACGCAAAGAAAAGATGTCGTTTGAATTACCAGAGGTAAATAAAAATGATTAATAGAGAGAAAATTATTAAAGGACTTGAGTGCTGTAGCGCAATGAGCGGTGATAAATGCCAAAAGTGTCCATATAGTTCAGAATGTCTTAATGAAAGTTGGTCAGTTGGTATGTCACATCTTGCTAGTGATGCGTTATGGCTATTAAAGACAGATGGCTGTGAAAATTGCGCTATGGCTATTGAAGATAGACAAATGGTTATCAGGTGTAAGGATTGCGTATGGTGGGAAGACGGCAAATGTGAGAACGACTACGTGCGTCATCAGATATACGATAATGGATGCTATCCCGATTTTCATACAGACTCCGAATGGTTTTGTGCTGAAGGTGAAAGATGGTGAAACAGAATGCCTGACAAAGAAATTGTCATCAGGTCTCTTATGAATTGTAGTTCTGATGAATATGAATGTTCTGACAAGTGTCAATATTTCGGGTACACTAACTGTGTTTATTCTTTGATGCGTGATGCCGCACAACTACTGAAAGCGCAGGAACCAATATTACTTGAAAATCAACATAAACCTTATGGAATCAACACAAATGCCAACTCTCCATGGATTAGCAGATGTCCAAAGTGCGGTAAGAAAATAGAAGGTAAGCAAACGAGATTCTGTAAATATTGCGGACAGGCGGTAAAATGGAATGATTGATAGGAAGAAAGTAATTATCGGTCTTGAATGTTTGGCAGACCCTAATCCATATATGAATACGGAGGTAAATAAAGATGGCTGATATTAAGACGGTAATGAGTTGGTTGGAAGGACTGACGCAGGATGACTGGCGAATGTATTACTCCGACAGCGAAGTACAGGAGATCGCAAAGGCCACACTTGCTCTGTTGAAAGAGCAAGAACCTGTGAAACCTATAAATGTATATATGTATCGAAAGATGTTCGTTAATGTCAGGTCTGGGTATTGTCCGATTTGTAATAATCCAGTTGACGAAGAAGAAGGTAACAATTTCTGTTGCTCATGCGGAAGGAGACTAAATTGGGATGCCTGATAGGGAGAAAGTGATAAATGGTCTAGAGTGTTGTTTGGAATTTTGTGAACATTTGGTATACAAATGTGACGAATGTCCATATAGAGCAACAGAAGACGAACGTAATGTTATTGATTGGCGCTGTCATTTGAAAGAGTTGCGGAAAGATGCGCTTGAACTACTGAAAGCGTAGGAATCTATAGTAAGATGTAAAGATTGTAAACATTATGCAGTAGAAGATCATTACGGAAATTTTCACGGATACGAGATACTTGCCGCGTCAGATATTCCGACTTGTCATCGGTGGGGAAATGACGCTTGTATGGTTAAACCCGATGGATATTGTTTTCTCGCGGAAAGCCGGTGAAGTAAAATGAGCCTTGAGTTTGTAAATAGGATTTGTCCAAATTGTAAGAATCCAAACTATGTGGTTTCGCTTGGAGATTTTTCCAAAGCATATAAGTACAAGTGTAAGAATTGTAACAGATATTTCAACGATATTGATTTTGAGAAAGAACCACTTCAACCTGTTGAGAAAAACGAATGTATGAATACAAAAGTTGATATGGTTGAAGTAGTCCGGTGTAAGGATTGTAAATGGTATGATGAACGACTTTCCATATGCGACAATTGTGGATTGCCGCGGGAACAAACATTTTTCTGTGCTGACGGAAGGCGGTGAAATGAAAATGAAATTTTTTCCACTGGATTGCTCATATAAATGCCCATATTACAAAGCATGCGATATGTCGATAGATGACTGGGTGTCTTACTGTGACTTGCTGAAAAAGCAGATTGATGATTGTGATGGTTGGTGCATTCGTTATCGTTGCCCTTTGGAGGTAGGAGAAGATAAGGTGAACCAGAATGAAAAATAAGAAGAAGATTTTAAATGTTTTGCAAAGTGTTCGTACTTTAGACGATAGCGTAATTGCACTAACACAGGAATTACTGAAAAGGCAAGAATCGTCCAAGGAAATCGTAAATGATGTCGTTAAAGGCCCTAGCGTCGCTATGTGTCCTGAGTGCTACAAAGTGTGGATAATGTTGCACCCAGAACAGATGCGTTACTGTCCTGGTTGCGGAAAAATGGTAAATTTCCAGTACATTGTTTAAATATTTAGGTTCTGTGCTGATGAAGAAGGACGGCGAAGTAGAGATGAGTGAAAAGATGACGATTGAAGAGACGATCGATGGACTTCAAAACATGATTCAAAGCAAAGTATTTATTGAACACGATTTTAATGGAGTTGTAGATGAAGATGTTTGTGAACGTGCCATTGAATTGCTAAAAGAGCAGAATAAGATAATTAAGTCACTCACGGAAGAAAGGGAGAGGCGTTTATCAGAACGCATTGTGGAACTATAGCATAGTATAATGTGTTGCAATGTAGGATACAATACATGTAAATAATGCTATTAAACAAAGGGAGAGTAGTAAGTGTATGAGCGCGACAATTTACAAATGGATTATTGTTTATGAGAACGGTAATACAGAAGAAAAATAGGGAGAAAGCCCGTATGATTTTGTAGATGATTTGACAGAAGTTCCTGTCGCTATTATTCGGAATGGATGGAAAGGTTGGTAAAGTGGGAATGATATTTAAGAAACGGAATGCATTATTTGGAAGATATCCTTGCTGCGATTTATTGAATAATGCACTTAGATTTATCTTTCGTGATAATGAATTATCTAAAAATGAATTAGAGGCCGCAAGTGAAATTATTATTGCGATACATAAAGCTAGAGGATACTTTCATAAAGATTTAAAAGAACAAGTTGAATTTATTATGAAATATCATAAAAATAAACGAGATGATGAGATGGATAAATAACTATTTGGAAGGAGACGTAACAAAATGAAAAAAACTGCGAAGATCATAGGTCTATTTGCGATCATTATAGGTTTGCTTGCGATCATTGCACTTTTGATTTCTAGTTGCAGTCCGGGCGAACAAAAGGAGCAGTCCAATGGCGGAACGTTTGTCTGTATTGGAAGCGACAAAGGCATTCCAGTATGGAATAAAATCTTATACGACAAAGAAACGATGGTGATGTATGTGAATACTGAGGATGGAATTTGCGTAATGTTGAACGCAGATGGATCGCCGAAAGTATGGAAGGAGGAATAAAAATGCAGAATAAAATATTCATCAACGTGCTTTTATCGTTAGATAAGCCTTTGGACGAAGATGATAGTGAACTCCTTATAAAACAAGATTTGGAATGTGAAATAGGTTCATGTTGGCATTTTTTCAATATTGAGGATATTAGACAAATTACCGAAACAACAAAAATTTTGACAATTCGAGACATTATTAAATTGTCCGATGTGAAAAAAGGGGCAGAATAAGTAATGAACGATGATGGAATTGATTACAAGAAAGCCTTTGAATTACTAATGTGTGCCATGATTATGAAGACTTTAACTCCTTCGACAGAGTCGTATGTGGGAAGTCCCGATTTATGTATTCAATGCATGCAACAAGGACGTAATTTTGCATATGGAGATGACGGCGAGAAAAGGATTGTATGCGAACGGTGTCCATACAATATTACAGCGTATAAAGGATTTGATAATTCGTAAGCACGACAAATTACGTTAATTGTAGAGTAATTAAGAAATTAGGTACAATTACTGTGTGGAGATGAGATAGAATGAGATTGATTGATGTAGATGCTCTAAAACTGAAATTTCAAGAAGAATGCTTGGCAGAATGTGCGGTATGTCCTAATTATGAAAAAGATGAAAATGGTATATGGAGATGCTTGCTTATTGATCGCGCGCCAATAATTGATAAATGGGTTAATGCTAAAAGTGATCCACCATTACCATACACACCTGTTTTAGTTGCTATATATGATGAAACTTTAGAATCTTATTATAGAGATATAGCTTGGGTAACTACTTTAGATAACTGGGGTGGAGTTCCTTTAACAGAAGATGAAAGAGTAGTCTATTGGGCTCCTTTATTGCCAGCGCCGGAGAAAAAACATGATAAATGAATCAATTAAATTTGAGAACACAAAATTATTTTCACCAAAGCAAGGTAAATGTGAATGGTGTGAAAGACATAATCAAAGTATTCGGTGGGTTGTAGGCGAAACTAATGGAATTATATGGACTATGTGGCTATGCGATAGTTGTCGTGAATGTAATGATTTGCGCGCACGCTGGCTAAATAATGATTGGAGGAAAAATGATGGGTGAGCGTACTTGAATTTATCAGTGAGTTATCACATTCATAATTGATTATTTGTTATAGGTATAATTTGGATTATCGCGCGCCCACGCTACAAGATGGAGGACATTGACATGAATTATGAAATTTTGAAATATGATATTATCGAAAATAATGAAAATATTGCTACTTTTAAGAATTTGAATAATGTTTGTCTCTTTATTAGTAAGTATTTTGAAGTTAATGATATTAAATATGTTAACGTTGTCGCAACCGTTAGCCATAGTATGTATGGCATTGTTCATATTACACTACGTGTCACCAATACTGGTGAAGTAATTGACCTAAAAGAAGAAGATTTTACTATTGATGATGAAGATGAGGAGTAATAAAATGAAAAAGATTTTTGCTATTTTTACTATTTTTGTTCTACTTTTTGTAAATGCTCTTGCTTGTGATGGTATTATTCCTGTAGAAGAAAATACTTATCATACCTATACCGACCCCTCCTATTGGGCTATTGAGCAAAATTATCATGAACTCTTTGGCATGATTTCTCCAGAAGAGACTGTACGAACTTATAGCATTCAGACTACCACATCTAAAACTGTTCGTGGCTTTTCTTCTACCGGTCTAATTCGTGTTAAGGGTCGCGCGCAGTATTGTACTAATGGAAATGTTATCGTTGGTCTTACTTTCTTGGACAATGTATCTATTACTATTTACCCAAGGTATCAGGCTATTGTAGAAGAAGTTGTAACTCGTAGAACTGGCGGCGCTATGTGTGCGCGCACCATTGCTTCATCTACTCTTTGGCAAGTAAATAGAACCGTATCTCATATTTTCTATACTACTCAAAAGACTTTTATCGTAGGCGTTGTCTATTTTAATGGCGGCCGCGATTCAACTGCTCTTTGGTGCGGTGATTTTGATGGAGACGGAGATAATGAACTTGGTTTTAAAGCAGGTGTAACAGATTTCAAACCTACCCCCTCACCTGAACCCACTAAGCGTCCGCCCGCCAAGCCGCAAGTGACTCCAAAGCCAGAACCTACCAAGCCACCGTGCGCTAAAAAAGAGTGCGTAGATATTTTTAAACTTTGTTTTCAGCTTTGTATTCAGGTAAAGACTTGTTTTACTCCTTGTGAGAAGTGAGGAAATAAAAAATGTTTTGGTATCTTATACTTATGGCTTTACTAGGCTTTGTCAGCGGCCTTATCTTCTATGATAGGGAATTAAAAAGAGGACTAACAAAAGAAGAGAAAATGTACTTAGATAGCTTTTGTCGCGCCCTTAAAGAAGGTAAGTATAAAGTAAAATCAACTGATGAAGATGAATAAATATTATCTACCCTCAAAAAAAATATTAAAGAATAGGTAATATAATTCTACTTTTAAAAAAGAGATTGTCCTTTTAAGGACAATCCTATTTTTAAATTTAATTCGCTTATGTGAATTAAGGAGGATTATATGCGAATTATAGATGCTGATTAGGCTATCAAGTTTTTTCAATCTATGAGCGCGCTATCTGTTGTAAATGGCGATTATGAACGTTCAAAAATGTACTAGGCCGCGGTTTATGCCATTGACTAGTTAGCAGATGCTAAAAATAATATTGGAAAACAAGCCATTTATAAATTATTAGGCTGGATAACTTAGTGCGGCTTTGGTTATGATGAACTTGATGACCTTTATTGGAAGTATTAGGATAAATTAAAAGATATGGATTATATTCAAGGCTTATTATATATGGCCTAGCAAGAGGTGCGAAATGAAAATACTTGATGGTACTTACTTAGAATAGAAAATCTTATAGATTACAGATATTACAAAGAAGCTTTCTTTAAAAGAACTTTTACAGGCTGTATAGGAAGCATAGCTTCCCACTTGTGAAAGTTGTGTTTATGGCGCGACGCCGCCAATGCTAAATGGAAAGAAATGCTATTGTGATTACTATCAAAAATTTTTCCCTTCTCCGTATTATTGCGGCAGAGGGGTAAAAAGGATGTGATTATATGGAAACTTATTATTATGTTACTGCTTATTTTATTAACCCAATTTAATATTTATATGGCCTTTTTCATATTATTTTTAAGTTTTGGTTCTTTTATGGCAGTAACATTATATTTAATAAATTGTTTTTCAAAATAATTGGTGAGGTTTATGTTTAATTTAATTGTTTTAATTATTATGGCGGTTATGGCCGCCTGCATTGCTGTTATGCAATGGGCTACTGGTAATAGATATAGAGATACATTATGGGCCTGGATGTGCGTTTATTGGGTACTACAACTAATAAAAAATGTAGTAGATATTGTCCCTCAAATTTTTCTTCTTAATCCTTGACTTATAATGAAATTTTTGTTATAATATTTATAGAAAGGAAGTAAGAAGAATGATGATTGATATTCAACTTCGTATTGACCTAATAGAAAAGCAACTTAAGAAACTTGAAGACCTTGGCGCGCCACAAGAAGAAATAGATGGACTCTATCGTCAATTTTTTATTCTACAGGATGAAATTTATTGCTTAAAGCATTATGATGAAATGGAGGACATTTATGATTAAAATTGGTGAGCAAGTAATTAACTATGGCGCGTATGCTGATGGAACATTTTTTGCCGCATTAGATTGTAGTAAATATCCAGAACATGAGCCGATTACTTGGCTTTTCGATAGCGAAGCAGAGTTCCTTCCTCTTTATTTTATTGTACAACATTTTAGAGATAGGGAAGGATATAGGCGCGCACTGCGTCTGCCATACATTCCAGAGGCGCGCATGGATCGTGAGCAGCAGGATGGGGATGTGTTCACCCTAAAATATTTTGCCCAACTATTGAATGAATTTAATTTTGATAGCGTTGAAGTATTCGATCCGCACTCTGATGTTAGTTGCGCGCTAATTGACCATGTTCATGCTCAATCACCAGCTTTTCTAATTAACTCTCTTCTTGAAAAATATCCCAATGCTCTTCTTGCTATGCCAGACGAAGGTTCTCTTCTTCGGTTACGAAATGTAGTTAATGTGCCGGCTGTTTTTGGTGTAAAGCAAAGGAATTGGGAAACGCAGAAAGTAGAAAAATTGGTGCTTGGCGGCGCAAAGCATAATATTGCGGGTCATGATATTCTTATTGCTGATGATATTTGTGGCAAAGGTAGTACAATTTATTATATGAGTAAATTGTTAAAGGAACGCGGCGCCGCTAACATCTATGTTTATGTTTCTCATTGTGAAAATACTGTTCTTAAGCCGCATATCAATGGTCAGTCATTACTTGATATTCCTGACCTTATAACTAAAATGTATACTACTAATAGTATATTTCGTGGAGAGCATCCTAAAATTGAAGTTATTCATAAATTTTAACCCTTTGTGGAGGAGATTAAATTATGGATTTAAATGTATATAAATTTCATTGTGACGGAAATAAATGGTGGTATTTACGCCATCCTTTCCGCTTTATAAAAGATTTTTTTAGAGCCAGACGTGCGGCTAAACGGCGTGCAAAATATGGTTTTGATAATGGCGATGTATGGAATATGGATGATTGGTTTTGTGCTATTATTCCAGAAATGTTAAGGAAACTTGCTGATGATGGTTGCGCCTATCCAGGAAGTGGAAAATTTGACACTCCAGAAAAATGGCATGACTGGCTACATAGCATCGCTGATTTGTTTGATGCGGCTAGCATCGACCCCGATGAGGAAAATGAATTTTCTAAAGAATTTCATGAGACTAGACGCAATGATATTAAGTATCAAGAAATTCGTGAACTGTATTTAGAAAGAATGAAAGAAATAACAAAAGAAAAGAAAGCTATGCGTGCGAGCGCTATGAAGGCTTTCTCTGAAGGAATAGTTGAAGGACTATTCTGGGATTAAAGGAGGATTTATTATGATTTTTTCACCAAAGACACAAATTATGGTACTTGAAGGACGTATTCAAAAGCTTCTTGCGCGCGACCCTATTGAAAACATGAAAATTGTTAAGGCTTTGAGGCGCAAAATTCGTAGCTTGGAGGCGCGCGATAATGGATGAACTTGTTAATATTCTTATGCGGCGTGACGGTATTTCTGAAAGTGAAAGCTTAGAATTGATTGGTAATTGTCAAGAGGAAATTGATGAAATTTTAAATAAAGGCGGCAGTTATTATGAAGCAGAAGAGTCATTAAGGTATTGGCTTGGGTTGGAACCTGATTACTTGGATTATTTTCTGTAAGAAAGAGAGTGTAGAGATGAGAAAAGGTATTTTTATTAAAGAAGAAAACGTTAAGTTTATCGTTAAGGAAGAAGAAAGAAAAGTTATTTGTATCTTGGATAAAACTACGTATGATGCGCTAAGAATAATCAATCATATGTCAAATATTTATATGGCGAATTTTAATAAAGATAGAATGATGCCAGATAAATTTGTTGGAATTGCTACTTGCGCGCCCGAAGATACTTGGGATGAAAAAATTGGAAAGGCAGTTGCCTTTAATAAAGTATGTGAAAAGTATTATAAAAGTTTGTTTAAACGACTTAATACTTATATACTAGATGTTGATTATGAATTAAATAAAAGTATCAATGAAATGAATATTTATGGTGAACGCGTAGGAAAAATGCTAGATGCTAAAAAAGAACATTTAAATAAAATTCTTGGAGTAGAAGAAAAGAACTAAGGTTCTTTTCTTTTTTTTTGTTTAAACAAAGAGCTTGATTTTTTTAATAATATAACTACCTATCTTTAGATGGGTAAATTCCCAAACAAGAATGGGGTGATATAGATGATATAGGTTAAACAAAGTAATGTTAAATTTAAGTATAATGACTCTGGCAATATAAAATATAGTCCATTATTAGATTTACTTATAGTGGACCATTAGTCAGAGTATATAGACCAAGCAAAAAATAGAATATAGGGAATTGTAAATCAAATAAATAATAATTCTTCTGTTATAAATAATTTTTGCGATGGTTATGCCGCGGAGCAGAATTATAATGTTGGTGATTATGTATTTTATAATGGAGAATTATATTGTTGTATAAAAACTATTCAAAATAGTGGAGAAACTTTTCCTGAAGATAGTTTTAAAAAAAGCACCGTTGGAGATTAGCTATTAAAAATTAAAAATATATAGCTTGATAGAATTAAAAAAATCTTATAGTGTGAAGATTCTGAAGAAATTGTTTTAGATCCAGAAGAAGATTTTATTTCTAATAGTTATATAGAAGCTTCTTCTGGTGATGAAAAACCAATAAACAGCAGTTATTATTATTCTACTAATTTTATTGATATTAGAGACTCTTTAAAGCTTTTATATACTAGAGGAGTGAGTACAAGTAATAGTCCAACTGTAGGTATGGCTTTTTATGATAGTAATAAAATTTTTATTCCTGAGTCTGGTCAAACAATTTTGCCATCAGGTGGCTCAGTAACATAGGAATAGATTTTTGTTCCTATAAACGCTTGTTATGCGCGTTTTAGTAGTTATAATAAAAGTGTTAAAAAAGATGAATTTAAAGTAATAAAAATAAATAAAATTGTTGATAAAATTGATAATATTAACGATAGAACCAATGGCAGAATTGATAATTTATCTAATAATTTAAGTGAAATATATTCATCTAATAAATCATATTAGGTAGGAGACTGTTGTATTAAAGATGATAAGCTTTATCAATGTTTTAGTATGGTTGAGCAAGCTTAGAATGAAAATTGGGATAATATTAAAAATAATTTTAGGTAGATTAAAATAGATAAAGAATTCGAAAAATTAAAGAATTTTAAAACAAAATTTTTTGATTGGAAGTTGGGACGTTATGGTAGTAGTCAAACTGAATCTGAAGGAGTTTTTCAACGAATAAATAAAGGTGGTAGTATATATGATTATTGTTTAAGGATATCATGTAAATAGGGAGATGTTTTTTTAATTAAAAAAGCCAAATCACATGATAATGTAAGAGGATATGTTTTCGCTAAAAAAGATGCTGATAATTATTATTGGACATATTTAGCAAATCCTAATTGGTGCGCGCCGAAAAATACTGAATTTACAAATTTAATGCTTACTGCTCCAGAAGGTGCTGAATATTTATTTGTTACTTTTGGTATTTCAGAAGATAATACTTCATGGATAAATGATGACAGATATGCTACTTATTATATAAATCCTTTAGCATTTCAAATAATAAAAATTTTAGAGAATATTTCTTCTTAGTATAGTGAATAGAAAGTATATAATATAGATGAATATTGTTTATATAATGGAAAATTATATAAATGTATAAATAAAGTAATTAATTCTTCTTGGAATGAAAATGATTGGATTGAAACCAAAATCAGTGATGAATTATATAATGGTAATGATAAAACATATGTAAATAATAGATTAGCATAGATTTCTTCTATTATAAACGATGCCTAGGCATATGCGGTTGGCACTCGTAATGGTATACCAATTACTGATGAAGATGATCCAATTTATCAAAGAAGTGCTCGTGAATATGCTACAAATGCAGGTGGTAGTGCTGCTGCAGCTTATGCGCATCTTACTCAAGCAAAAGCTTGGGCAATAGGTGAAGGTGTAAATAGCACTCATCAGGCTTATAATAATAGTAGTAAATATTGGGCAAATAACGCAGCAACTTCTGCAACTAGTGCTGCAATTTCAGCACAGCAAGCATAGGCAAGCAAAACATAGGTTGAAAGTGGTATAGAAACATGGTTATATAATAATATTACACAATAGACTGGATATGTACTTGATAGTTCTTTAACAAGTCAAAATGCCGCTGCACAAGCTAGCGCAACTGGTAATGCTATAGCTAATCTATAGAGTATTATTGCTTCACCTTATGTTTCAGCAATATCATATAATGAAGGAGATTATTTTACTAATAACGGCAATTTATATCGTGTAACTTCCGATATTGCGGCGGTGGATAATGTGAATATCGATGCGGTCAATAAAATTCAGGTCACGGCTGGGGCTGAAATTGGTGACTTAAAGAGCGCCGTTACCAATTTAGATAATATTGTGGTTGGCGAAAATATACTCGACTCTGAGTTGATCAAGAGTAAAACGACAAATGCCATCACGAATAACGGGGACGGTACATATACCATCGGTACTACTGATTACGGTACGGTTATATTTGGCCGGGAAGATGCATATGTTCTCCAGCCGGGAATGTACCTTTTATATGGTGTGAGCAACGGGTTTTCATTCTTATCGACAACAGCATCTCATACTGATGCAATATTTACAAACACATCAAACGAACCAAAGTGGATCAATATTTTAACAGAAATATCAGTATATATCGGATATAGAAATAGAGCGAGGCCGTCTGCATCATATGAAATAGCTCCATACCTGAAAAAAGAAGGAATGCAGAAGGAATTAACGGATATTATACAAAACGAATTACCGAAAATATCTGGTACGATCGAAGCGCTATCGAATTACACTCAGAAGCAATTGGATTCCGATGATTTCATTTCCGGGTATTGGAATGCTGGCGGAACAGCATATGTCAACAAAGGGGCGACAAGAATATCGGCGAATCAGATTTACCCATTGTCCAGCGGTGATAAAATCGTTTTTTCGACGGATGAGATGTACCTTGGCATCTGGGTAAAAAAAGCAAGCGAAAACGATTATACGAATGTATTTCCGTATGGGCTTACGTCAGAGCAAATAGAGATCGTTTTTGATGAAGATTCGACGGTTATCATCCAGATGAAAAAATCGAACGATGGCACAATCTCCCCGTCTGATTATGATGCGAATATTACGATTTATCATTGCGAAACCGGAACGCTGAAAAACTCCGTCCCGATCATTGAATCCAATACGATTGAGGTGGAGCAGATTACATCTGCCGATTTCGTAAACGGTTACTATACGTTGATTACGAATGCTTTTTCAAGTAGTAACTCGTGCATTTGTACAAAATTTATCAGGTCTGTACGCAAGGGAGATATTATTCGGTATCATTCACCGACAATTCGGCTTGGCGCTTGGGTGCTGTATGCCGGGGATACGGCAGCGACAAATATTGTTGAGTACACTACAACGGTAAACGCTCAATCTTTTGTCCTGCCCAAGGATGCGACCGAATTGCTGTTCCAATGCAAGAAAGCAACCGGCAATATTTCCCCGAGCGACATGAATGCGGATATATCTATTATCAGGGCAAAAGCAGTTCACGGCAGGGAAAAAGACAGGCTGGCGCGATATGAATTTATCAAATCCGTCAATCATCGTGGATATCAGGAACTTGCACCGGAGAATACACTCCCTGCGTTCCGTCTTTCGGCAGAACATGGGTTTGAATGGATAGAAACGGATGTGCAGTTTACATCCGACGATGTGCCTGTTATTCTGCACGACCGGTCGATCAACCGGACGGCAAGGAATGCGGACGGAACGAGTATTTCCAGCACAGTAAATATTGACGATATAACATATGCACAGGCACTTGATTACGATTTTGGGATATGGTTTTCAGATGAATACGCCGGGACAAAAATTCCTACGTTTGAGCAGATGATTTGCTACTGTAAGAATCTTGGCTTGAAGGTAAGAATAGAACTCAAAGCGGAAACGGTGACCACATCAAACATCCCTGCGTTGGTTGATATCGTCAAAAAATACGGCATGGTGAGAAACGTTGAATGGGCATCCTTCGGACTGTCCTTGATGCAGTACATATCCACAAACTACCCGGATTTCGATCTTGGGTATATCGTATCATCGATTACAGCAACGGTTGTGAGCAACGCGCTTGCACTAAGAACTTTAAGCAATCATGTTACGGTTGCCGCCTCCGTCAGCAATTCGGATGCGAATATCAAACTGCTGACAGACGCAGATATCCCGTTCGATGCGTGGACAATCACGAATCCGGGACAAATCATTAACGGAAATAAATATGTTTCGAGCATTACAACGAACCGTTATAACGCGCAGGAAGTGTTGTATGGTATGTTGCCGTCATAAGTAATTGGAGGCGTTATGGTGTACGCGATCGGGGTGCTTGTCGGCATAGCATTTCTGGTGTTCCTTGCAGCTTTGTTTAAACAGGCGCGGGGAATTAACGGAGGCTTTAAGTAACGAACGGAGGTGATGAAATGAGCATCACCGTATCTGATAATAAATATAATTTAATAAATTCTAATATAATAAATAAGAAGGAGATGATATTAAATGGCTTCAAACATCTCTGTTCCTACATATACAATTTAGCATAGTGGCGGTAAATCTTCTTGGCAAGATGGTGAGATAATTACTGCCAATTCTTTAAATAAAATGTAGAGACAAATTAAAAAAAATACAGACGGTTTTTCTAGCGTTGTACAATATAGCACAATGCAACCCACTAATGAATATAATCAAGTATGGGTAAAAGGTGAACCATAGCAAAATAATAGAACAGTTCGTCTTGCATAGATGGACGATGTTAATGCAGTTGATAATCGATTGCTTACATTTAAGACAGATATATAGAAATTATTATCAATAAATTAGGCCACAGAATTAAATTATAATTTTATTAACGGTAATTATGGTTTATTAGTAAAAACCGGCTCAACTAAACAAGATAGTTATTATAAAGTAACAGGATATATTGATATTTCTAATTATAAAAGAATATTATATAGTAAATGTAAATTTTTAACTGGTAATACTATAGGTATTTGTTTTTATAATGAAAATAAAACTTTTATTCCTCCGGGAATAGCTGGTTTATCTGATACTTTAAGTGGATATATTGATGCTGATTGCGATGTTCCAGAAGGCGCGAAATATGTAAGACTTACAGCTTTAAGTTCAAATCTCTAGAATTTTTATGTAAAAGGAACTTCAATTCCAGGTGGTATATTTGATGATATACAGGAAATAAAAAATGAATTATCTTCTATTAATATTTTATTAAATAGTAAACAAGATACATTAATATTTGATAATGCTCCTGCATTAACAAATCATCCAGTTACTAGTCAAGGTATTAAAACAGCGATTGATTAGCAAACATCCTATTTATAGACTTTAATTGATAGTTATACAAATAATGCTGTAAAAAATTTTGCATAGGAATATAATAATAATATGTCATATGCGCCAGGAAGCTTGGTAACTAAAAATGGAAAAATATATTTAAGCCTTCAATTTGCTGATGATTAGCATAATATTAATGATACATAGTATTGGGTGCCTATAACTATAAATGATTATTTAGAAGGCAGCTATTATGGTAAAATTTATGATATGATAAGTGATAATATTTAGAGCGCCCTTCAATATGATCTTATTCCTACAGAAGATAGTTAGAATCTATTAACTTCTGGAAGATTATATAATGTTTTTTAGAATATTGATTCTAGATTATCACTTATTAATAGTTCATTAAATGATAAGCAAGATGAATTGACATTCGATGATGAACCAAAAAATAATAGTTTTAATCCAGTTACTAGTAATGGTATTTATGTTACAAAAAATAATATAAATAATCAAATAGAATATCTTAATAAATTATCAGAAATTTATAACAATATACTAGAAATTGAAAGTCCTACACAAACTAGTATTGATAGTATAAATAGAGCAATAAACTATCTTGACGGTAGTTTAGTAACAAATTCAACGTATACAGCCACTGGTAATTTTGATATACAAAATTTTGATTATATTTATTTTAAACGTATTAAAAAAATATCAAATGATAATATACCACAAACTTTTGGTATGGCATTTTATAATAGAAATTCTGTATACATAGAAGGTATACCAGCAGTCTTAAATCAATAGAGTTTAGGATATACTGAAATGTATTTAGCAAAAGTTCCTGCAAATGCTGTGTATGCTAGATTTACTACTTATAGTGATACAAGTACTTATGGATAGTTTGAATTAAGAGGAATACCAAAAACTTTTTTAAATCCTATCACTGAAAATTCATCAACTATATTATCTAATTTTGCTTTATAGTATGATAGATAGGCAACATATGCGCCAGGATAGTACGTTACTTATAATAATAGTTTATGGAAATGTGAAAACTTAACTGGCAATGGATTATGGAATCAAAGTGATTGGGTTAGAGCTTCTGTAGCGGGATCACTTGAATATTAGAATAATCTTCATTCTAATATGAATTTAGATTTATTGAATCGCATAGGTTCAGTTTCTAATTCTTTACAAGAATTTTCTGTAATAGAAAATAATAAGATAAATGATATTATTAATTTAGGGAAAGTTAAATATTGGGCTGATAACAATGATGAAACATTAAATACCAATAATTTACAAATTGTAAGAAATAATAATTATATTACAATGAATGGTTCTGATACCGAAAATTATAAATTTTCTTGTTATTCTTTTAATGACCCTATTTTCTTAATTTCTGGAGACAACAGTCGTGAAATTGGTACTTTATCTAGTCAAGATTATCCAAGAACAACTCAGCTATATAAAGATCATGAATATGCTTTTATTATTGAGTCTGTAAGTGGTTCTTTTTATCGTAATAGTACAGACTCAATTTATGATACAGCAACTTGTGTCACCGCAGTCATTTATATCTAGGGACAAGATACACCATATAGAAATGTATCAATAGAAATTAGAGATGATATCGGAGGCGGCCTTGCATTTACATGTGCTAATAATACAAAGGCTTTAATAATTTTTAAGATTACTCATAATCAAGATGTCATATTTGATAATTATTGCTTTAGAGTTCAATTATTAGATGTTACAAATAATTAGTTAATTAAAGAAATTTGTAGATTAAAAAGAATAGAAACAATAAATAAAAAAAATATTCAGTGGTTATATTCCTCTCTTAATGAGAACAATGGTCAACCAAAATATTCTTATAATAGAAACTTCTTATAAAATTTTTAAGTCAGAAAAAAATATTATATATTTCTTAAAGCACTTTTACATATTCTATGAGAGAAAAAATTTTCTCTACTAACTTTAAGGAGCATTGTATGAAAGAAATTCAAGATAATATAAATCAATAGCCTTATTAGGCTATTATCTATTCTTCTAACGGAAATTCTATAAATATGCGCTCTTAGCCATCATTTTCCGGAGAAATTCTTTATATACTTTCTCCTAATACCCCTATTTTAGTAGTAAAAAAACTAAATGAATGGTGGAGCAAAGTTTAGTATAATCAAACTTCTGGTTTTATTATGAATAAATTTCTAATCAAAAAAGACTTTGATTTGAATCTATTAACTTTGAGTAAAAAACAAAAGTTAATAGAAGCAAAAAATAAAATTCAAGAAGCTTTAGAAGCTATTTAGCTTATTTTAAATCAATAATGGCCGAGCCAGAAAGAGGGTAAGTAAATGTATAATGATTATAATTATAACAGAACAGGTTGGAATTGGAATGGATATAATAACATGAACCAAATGTATTCTAATTCTGCTCCACATTATGAAATTGTAAAAGTTAACGGTATTGAAGGAGCTAAGACTTTTCAAATGGCGCCAAATAGCAGTCTTTTTCTAGCAGACGCTACTAATCCTAATTTAATTTGGCTAGTTCAAACCGATGGCGCCGGGTATCAAACTGCAACACCATTAGATGTGGCTATTCATCAAGAAAAACCGTTACCTGATGTATCTACTTTAGAAAAACGTATACAATAGTTGGAGGAAAAATATGAGCAACTCAATATTGGATTTAGTAAACAGCCAGAGAAATAGCCAATCGTTGCAGCAAGGAATGCAGATGGTTAAGAACTTAATGGCGCAAATGAAAAATAGTCAAAATCCGCAAGCAATATTTCAAAACATTGCGAGACAAAATCCTAACTTTAATAATGTTTTGAATGCTATACAAATGAGCAATTTATCTTCTCAACAATTTGCTTAGAGAATGGCTCAATAGAAAGGCATTGATTTAAACTCTCTAATTAAGTAGCTTCAAAGATAAGAAATTTATAAATGCCAATATGGCATTTAATATAAATTTTTTAAAAAGGAGGTCGTCAATATGGACGGAGGACTTTCTGCTGCAGATGTCGCTTTATTAAATAATGATGGAATGAATGGTAATGGTTGGGGCGGAATGATTTGGCTATTCGCTATTCTCGCTATGATGGGTGGCGGATTTGGTTGGAATGGCAATGGAAACAATTCTAATGCTATTCAGGCTGACGTAAATCGTGGATTTGATAATCAAAATCTACAAGCTCAGACTCGTGATATTCTTGCTGCTGTCACTAGTGGTACAGCACAAAATGTTGCGGCCGCAAATCAAGTATATCATGATGTTGTTGGTTATGTTGGAGACAAGTATTCTGAACTTCAACGTGATGTAGCCGCATTAGCAGTTGGTCAAGCAAATATGCTTGCTAATCAAAATCAGTGTTGTTGTAATACTCAACAACTAATCAATCAGATTAACTATGAAGCCGCCATGCGTGATGCTGCTACCAATGCTAATATTGTAGCCCAGAATCAGCGTGTGCTTGATGCTATTACCGGAAATAAGATGGACGCTATGCAGAATCGTATCAATCAACTTGAATTACAAAATCAATTACAAGGAGTAGTACGTTATCCGCAAGGTTGGACTTATAATGCTGGTGCGGCTCCTTTCTGCGCTGGATGCGGTTGTATGTAATTTAGAGCGTATTTAGTACGCCATATATAAGGGACGTACGGAAGTACGTCCCTCTTTTTTTTTGTTATAAGGAGAAAAAAATATGAAGATTATAGAAGAACTATCCGACAAAATTACAGGCGAAATTGAATGCGCCGAAAATTATGCTAGGTGTGCGCTTCAATATAAGTAGTAGAGACCATAGTTAGGTGAAGTATTTTACCGTATAGCTAATGAAAAAATTGCTCATATGGGATTACTTCATACTCAGGTGGTAGCAATAATAGATGAATATAAAAAGAACAAAGGAGAGCCACCAGAAGGAATGAAAACTTTATATAACATTTTACACCGTAAGCATATGGAACATGCTGCGGCTGTAAAAGGAATGTTGGCTTTATATAAATAGTTTTAATAAGGAGGAATAAATTATGTTACAAGCATATAGTTCTAATCTTGATATAACCGCTAATGCAGCATATCCATTTAATAACATTACAGTAAATAAGGGGTGCGCCGAAACTTTATCCGCGCCCGCAACTATACAACTAAATCAACGTGGGGTATATTTAGTAGAAGTAGATGGCTATGGAACTGGCGCTGAGATTGCTGATGGTACTACTCAATTAGTAGTAAATGGAGTAGCTCAACCACAAGCAATTAGCTCTTATAGTGTCGCTGCGGTCGGAAATATTGTTAATTTTGGTTTTAAAACGTTTGTTCAAGTCACTGAAAATAACTGTCCTTGTAATTGTGTATCCAGCCCTACCACTCTTCAAGTAATTAACGGTGAGACTGATTTAACTGCCGCGCATATCAATATAGTAGTTACTAAAATTCGTTAATTATGACAGTAGAAGAAATTTTTTCTAAAATTTCTACGCATATGGCGCGCGGAATTAGAATGCACAATCATATGGCTTTATTATTTGGTTTTCTAAATCTTTATGGTTATCAGAAATATCAAGAATATCATTATTATGAAGAAATTTGTAACTATAAATAGTTACAGAACTTCTTTCTTTCTCATTATAAAAAAATTATAATTGAAGATTTAATAGTAGATGTAAAAGTTATTCCATAGAGTTGGTATAAATATAGTAAAAATGATGTAGATTCTACTAATAGATACTCTGCTATTAAAGATATAATGAAAATTTGGATAAAATGGTAGCAAGATACCAAAAAGTTATTAGAAGATAGTTATAAATAGCTATAGCAATTAGGATAGATACATGCAATGTTAAAAATTAGTTAGTATATTAAATAGGTATGTGAATAGCTTCAATAGGCAGAATAGAAGCAAATTAGTTTTGAAATAACCTCATATGATATGGTTTCTATTATTGAAGAACAATAGCATTTCTATAAAAAATATTCTAAAAAAATTAAATAGATTTTTTAATATTGGACGGTGTAAAAACCGTCCTTTTATTTTTTAGTAATAAAAGGTGATAGTATGAATAACGCCGATTATATTTGGAAATGGCTCTTTAATAAAATTAAAAATAATTATGGCGTTGCTGGTCTAATGGGAAATTTATTAGCAGAGTCTAGTTTAAATCCTGAAAATCTTCAAAATAGTTATGAAAAAGCTTTAGGAATGTCAGATCAAGAATATACTAATGCTGTTGATAATGGAACCTATACTAAAGATTAGTTTTGTAATGATAGCGCAGGATACGGTCTTGCTCAATGGACGCATAAAGATAGAAAAAAGGGTCTTTATGCCGCCGCAAAAAATGCGGGAACAAGTATCGGCAATCTTGATATGCAGTTAAATTATTTATGGAAAGAATTAGGACAATATAAATCTGTTATGAATACTCTTTTAACCGCAAAAAGTGTTAGAGAAGCATCTGACGCAGTGATGTTAAAGTATTAGATACCAGCAGATACAAGTGAAAAAAATTGTATAAATCGCGCAAATTTAGGCCAAAAATATTATAATCAATATGTTGAAAAACAATAGATAAAAAATGAGAAAGCCGAAAGAATTATTTATCTAGCTAAAGCACATATTGGCTGTTCATATGTATATGGTGCTTTAGGGAAGGCACAAGATGGTAAAGATTCTGAATAGATAAATTTAACAAGAGTTTTTGATTGTAGAGGCTTTACATATTGGCTTTTAAAGCAAGTTGGTATAAAAATTTCTACTGTTGGCGCGACTACGCAATATAATACAAAATCAGACTGGGTGGAACAAGGCAAAATAAATGCTATGCCAAATGTAGTATGCCCTGTATTTAAATATAATTCTTCTGATGGTAAAATGTCACATACCGGTATGCATCTTGGTGATGGTATAATATTACATTGTACAACAAATGGCGGCGTCAAATATGGTAGTATAGCAGATACATCTTGGACACATTATGCCATTCCTAAGGGATTATATACAACAGAAGAATTAAAACAAGCAGGACAGGTGATTTTAATGACCACTTTAAGATTAGGCAGTAGTGGAGATTCAGTAAAAAAATTACAAACTTGGTTAAATGAACTAGGATATAACACCGGTACGCCGGATGGTAAATTTGGAGCAATGACAAAAGTTGCTGTTATGGCTTTTCAATCTGATCATAATTTAGCGGTAGATGGTATCGTTGGCGCGCAAACTTGGTCTACTTTAGAAAGTTTAATACAAAAGAAGTAGCCTGAAGAACAAGAGGACGAATAGGAAAAAGAAGATAAGGATGAAGATGAAGATATGATTCTTATTCCTCGTTCTACTGCGAAAAAAATTTATGACTTGCTTGCTCCATATTTTAATATTTGACTTTTATCAAATTTTTTGATATAATAATTATATAAAAAAGAAAAGGAGCGTCTTATGAGATATTACGACGACGAAGAAGAATATTATGAAGAGTCTCAGCCAGAAGAAGACTCTTTTGTAGAAGAGGAATATGGCTGTGCTTTTTGCTGGGACAAAAAGAAAAATCGTGAATTTGAGCTTTATTTCTTTGATCGCGCAAATAACCTGCGCGTATGTCGTTATTGTCCAAATTGTGGCAGACAATATGAACAAAATTAACAGCAGCGGGAAACCGCTGCTTTTATTATTTAAGAAGGGAGGTTAGCAAGATATGATTAGATTAGTTCAACGTAAACTAATCCTTCCTCGTGGAGATACTGGTTCTTTTACTATACCAGTATTACCTGACTTTAATGTGGGGGATGTTGCAGTATTTGCGATTTTTAACCCGTTAAATAAAACAATTGTATTTAAAAAATAGGTTGAAATAGCAGATAATAAAATTACTATTCAATTCTCTCATAATGATACTGTTAATTTACCTGCTGGTAAATATTTATGGGACATAAAAGCTTATCTAAACCCCGAGTATGTTGATGATAAATTAGTTAATGGAGATTAGATAGATTCTTACTATGCTAGTTATAAATTACCTGAGTGCTAGATTAGAGAAACTGCTGATGATTATTTAATGGCAGATGACGCGCCAACTTCAACTTTATCTCCAAATCAATTAGATTTATTAAGTGCAATTTTGGTAGAATTAAGAGATGCTGTTCAGAAAAGTTAGGAAAATGTTACTCATTATCCTACTATTATAGATAACTATTGGCATATTTGGGATGCTAATACTGGAGAGTATGTTAATACGAATGTTATGTCTGGCGGAGTGGTAGTTAAAGGAACTGGTGTTGGATCGGCAAAAACTATTGATTTTTCTTATGAAGCTGGTGGAGTTCAACATAACGCTACTCAAACAGCCTCTGGCGCCGGGTCTTTCTCTGAAGGAATAAATACAATTGCTAGCGGTATAGGTGCTCATGCTTAGGGCAATACAAGTGAAGCTTCTGGAATTAACGCACATGCTGAAGGGTCAGGAACAAAAGCAACTAATTATGATACGCATGCTGAAGGATATTATACACAAGCAACTGGTCCATTAAGTCATGCCGAAGGGAGCACAACCGTTGCTAGTGGTAACGATTCACATGCTGAAGGCAGTATAACTGTTGCTTCTGGCAATCATTCACATGCTGAAGGTGATAGAACAACAGCTTCTGGCGATGTATCACACGCTGAAGGTATTTTTTCAACAGCTTCCGGAAATTACTCTCACGCAGAAAATTATCAGGGTGAAGCTTCTGGAGAAAATTCTCATGCTGAAGGATATATTTCAAAAGCTACTAAAAATTCTGCTCATGCTGAAGGTTATAGAACTGAAGCAAAAGGCAATTATTCTCACTCTGAAGGTTATGAAACTGTAGTTACTGGTGAAGCGGCCCATGCTGAAGGACATCAAGCTTCTGCAAGTAAAGCTAGCGCCCACGCTGAAGGTTATCATACTCAAGCTACTAATAATAATACACATGCTTAGGGATATTTTACTGTTGCTAGTGGATTAAATTCACATGCTTAGGGAGAATTTACAAATGCTGTTGGAAAAGATAGCCATGCTGAAGGATATTATACTTATGCTAATGGAATAAATAGCCATTCAGAAGGATACGCGACGTGGGTAAATGGAGATTATTCTCATGCTGGTGGATATTATACAATTGCTTCGGGTAATAATCAATATGTAAGTGGTAAATATAATATAGAAGATTTAAATAATTTATACGCTGTTATTGTTGGTATTGGTACATATAACAATAATAGATTAAATGGTTACACGTTGGATTGGAGCGGTAATGGTTGGTATGCAGGAAAAGTGTCTGTAACTGATACTACTCCTGTACTTAATACTGATTTAACATCTAAATTATACGTAGATACAATGCTTGCCTTAAAAGCAGATATTCAAGATATACCTGATATTTCTGGCAAAGCAGATAAGGTGTCTAATGCCACAAGTGGAAACTTTGCTAGCCTTGATGCTAATGGTAATTTAATCGATAGCGGTCATAAACATTCTGATTATCTTACTGAGCATCAAGATATTAGTGGAAAACAAGATAAACTTACATTTGATGCTATACCTACACAATCAAGTAATAATCCCGTAACAAGCGGCGGAATTAAAAGTGCGCTCAGTGGCCTTGAATGGTCATTATCTGAAAGAGCTAATATGATTGATGATAGAGTCGATGATTTACAAAATGATATTGCTGGACATACAATGGATATAGCTTTGTTAGAATCTAATATAACTAGTCTTGAAACTAATAAACAAGATAAATTAACATTTGATATTACTCCTAGAGCCTATAGCAATAATCCCGTTACTAGCGGTGGTATATATAATGCAATAACAAATATTAAAACAATGCAAATTCATATTTGCACTAATGAAGAATATAATTCTTAGACTGGTATTCCAATTATTAACTCTCCAGATACAAAAACATTTTATTTAGTGCCTGGAGGAGAAGGAAATAATTTATATATTGAATGGGTATATATTAATAATACATGGGAACAATTTGGTAGCGCAACTATAGATTTAAGTGATTATGCTATAAAAAATGAAATACCTGAAATGATATTTGCCCCTCAGCCACTTATCGTAACTGTTCTTAATGGAGAACGAGCGATTAGATATAATACTGGTGAATTATATAATAGTTCTGCTTATAACGCTAGTGATTATGTTGATTTGTCTGGTATATATGCTATTCGTTATAAACGTACAAAAACAACCGCTTCGTCTTCTGCTATTGGAATTGCATTTTATGATACTTCAAAAACTTATGCTAATTCTGGAGTACAAGTAGTTCTTAATTAGAAAGCTTTTGGTTATGCTGGATTCTATGATGTTATTGTACCAGAAGGTGCAGCATATGTACGATTTACAATGATTGCTGATACATAGACTTATGGTGATTTTGAAGCGTATGGGTTAAGAAAAACTCTTACATTTGATAATACACCAACTGCTAATAGTACAAATCCAGTTACTAGTGGTGGCGTATATAGGGCTATTACAAATATAAAAACAATGGGTATACATATTTGTACAAGTTAGGAATATAATTCATAGACGGGTATTCCAACAGTAGCCTCCCCCGATACTAAAACATTCTATCTTGTTCCTGGTGGAGAAGGAAGTAATTTATATATTGAATGGGTTTATGTTAATAATGCTTGGTAGCAATTTGGTAGCGCGACTATAGATTTAAGCGGCTATGCGCTATTGTCTGATATTCCTTCAAATGTAAGTGAATTTACAAATGATGCTGGATATCTTACTTAGCATCAAGATATTTCAGGTAAGGCAGATAAATCAGATACAGTTCTTAATACTACATTATCTAGAGGAAGAAAAGCTAATACCACTATTGGAGAAGGTTCTTTTGCTTTTGGAATAGATACAACAGCAAGTGGAGCATATTCACATGCATAGGGAAATAACACATCGGCTGCCAGAGACTATTCACATGCAGAAGGCTTTAATACAAAAGCTCATGGATATTATTCTCATGCAGAGGGTCATGGCTCAATAGCATCTAATACTTGTTCTCATGCTGAGGGCTCCGGCACAATAGCATCTGCTATTTGTTCTCATGCTGAAGGCTAGAGTACAACAGCTAGTGAAGCCGGTTCACATGCTGAAGGTACAAATACAGTAGCTTCTGGTAATTATTCTCATGCTGAAGGTGGAAGTACAGTAGCATCTGGATTGGTATCACATGCAGAAGGTGGCACCACAACAGCATCTGGAGACGGCTCTCATGCAGAAGGTACATATACAGTAGCTTCTGGAGTTTGCTCACATGCTGAAGGAACGAATACAGTAGCAACTGGTTATATACAACATGTTAGTGGAAAATATAATATTTAGGATTTAAATAATAAGTATGCTGAAATTGTTGGTATTGGTACATATGATAACGCTAGAGCTAATGGCCGCACATTAGATTGGAATGGTAACGCATAGTATGCTGGTAAAGTAAGTGTTGGAAATACCATTCCTACAAAAAATAATGATTTAACTTCAAAAGCCTACGTTGATTCTGTAGTTCCAACAAATGTGTCCGATCTGTCGAATGACGTTGGATACATTACAGATGAAGATTTTATTCCCGAACAGCTTACGGCGATGGTTTCAGCAGAAGAGAAATTTATCGCGTATACAACAGGTAGCACAAATACAGCATCTTACTACAATGCGTCTGAGTTTGTAGATGTTTCGGATTGGTATGCCATAAGGTATAAACGTGCAAAGTCAACCGTGTCAACAACTACGGTCGGCATGGCATTTTACGATGATACGCAAACCTTTATCCCTGATTCTGGTGTGCAGAATGTCATCGGTGACGCTGTTGGTTATGCCGGGATGTATGATGTTATCGTTCCACAGGGCGCAAAGTATGCGCGGTTTTCTATCCTGTCCGACACAGCAACATATGGGATATTTGAACTGTATGGCATTAGTCGGGAAGTGTACGAACTTGGATTGAAAGTTGATAAGGTCGTTGGTGCTGTCTCCGGTAATTTCGCCGCACTTGATTCAAACGGAAATCTGGCTGATAGTGGGGTAAAGGCAAGCGACTATTTGACAAAAGCTGAATATACGATTGATTCGTCTCTTGATTCACTGTCGGATAATCCGGTAAAAAACAAAACCATAACTGCAGAAACACAGGGAATCCGAAGTGTTATTCTTTCTGGTTATGCTCCTGCTGAGTCACCGGCATTTGAATCAGGCAACTGGAAAACTTCGGACGGTTCGTCCGGTACGAATCCAAAGCGCATTCGTCAAACAAAGGCAACTCAGATAAATTCGCTTAATTATTATATTCGTGCTGAAGATGGTGTGCTTATTGTTCCATACTATTATAATGGTGATACATTTATCGGGTATGGACCAGAATGGCGGTCTGAATATTATGTTGCTGTTGATGCTTTAACTGGAGCTACCGGATTTAGACTGCTTGTAAGAACAGACCCGGAAGTTGATCTATCCGAATCGGTGCAGGAAACCGTGGCAAAGGTACATTTTTATCGTGAAAACAAGATTGATAAAGTAAGTGGTGCGACCGCTGGAAATTTTGCTGCTCTTGATGCGAGTGGAAGTTTAATAGATAGCGGGAACAAAGCAAGCGATTTTGTAACGGATGTACAAGTCAATGGAACAAGTGTGTTGAACAATGGTATAGCTAATATACCTAAAGCTTCTTCTTCTGGCTTCGGTGTAATAAAAGCTGGCGGAGCTTTAAGGTCTGGGGCTGAAATTACCGGCGGAAATGCTGATGTAATGTACGTTCAATCAACAACAATAAATGGAACAAGATTAGGTACATCTGACACTTTTCCTATTACTCCATCTGTTGAACATTCTGCCACATTTTACGGCCTTGCCAAAGCCGCAGGGGACGCCACACAGGCCACTTCAGAAAATGCCGTGGGTACATATACGGATGACGCAAAAGCATCAATCAGGACGATGCTCGGAGCAGTCGGAAATGCGAATTATGCGACATCATCAACTGGTGGCGTAGTAAAAATAGATATAGCTAATGGATTATATATTAGTCCTGCCGGACAACTATATGTCAATCGTGCAAATGATGCACAAGTTAAAACGTCCTCTTCTGATACAAGAGCAATTACGCCAACCATTCAACATTCTTCTACTTTCTATGGACTGGCTAAAGCGGCGGGAGATACTACGCAATCAAGTTCAAGCAACGCTGTAGGAAGTTATACAACAGAAGCAAAAGCAGCAATACAAACAATGTTAGGAGTTGAATCTGGCGTATCTTTCGTAGAAACCATTTCTGGTACAGATGTTACTATTCCTGGTATTCCAAATACTAGATATGTTTGTGGTGAGGTTAGCACAATTTCTATTACTCCACCATCTGCAGGAACCATCATTGTTCGCTTTACTAGCGGAACTACGGCAGCAGTATTAACATTACCTTCTACAGTTAAAATGCCCGACTGGTGGAATGGCGTTTCTACTAATTATATCTATTAGATTTGTATTTAGGATGGTGTGTATGGGAGCGTGATGGCATGGCCAGTTTAACGCATACAATAAGTGGAAATATAGTACAAATAAGAAGTCCTGATGAAACTTCTATCAATTCATTAAAAGTATATTTTTCACCAAAACAATCAGGAAGTGGCACTCCATCACCAACTAATATAAGAGCAATTACTGGATGGACTGATTTTAACATTTATAAAGGAAAAAATATAATTCCATCTATAGCAGAGTATGTATCTGGAAAATTTATTTCTGATACTGGTGATATAGGATCAACTAGTTATTATATGTATTTAAAAAATTTTATTCCAGTTCAGCCTAATACAAATTATACATTTAGCTTTAATAAAGTTTCTGCTGCTAGTCGCGCGGTTACAGTACCATTTTACAACGCAAATCAAGAATTTATAAGTCGTATTGTCGCGATGAATAATACTAAAGAAACAGGAAATCTCAATTGTAGTTTTACAACTCCTGAAAATACATATTTTATACGAGTATCACTTCCAGATCGTTCTGAAAATATACAACTTGAATTAGGCACAACAGCTACTTCATATATAGAAACTGCGCCAATTGAAATAACATTGGAGAATACATATTATTATGGTTATATGGATCTCGTAGCTGGACAACTTGTAAAAACACATGGATATATTGAATATGATGGCAGCGAAGATGAAAATTGGGAAGATCAAATTTTTCAAGATAATTATAATTTTTATATAACTGCACCTTCGGATGCAAAAGTTAATACAACTCTTAATGATGATCTTATATGTAACGTGTCTACTAGTTCTGAAGGAAGCTTACAAAATAATAAAATAAAAATCTCTAAGGCAAGATATTTTAATGCTGATATTGGAACAGCATTAAATATTTCATCTGCTTCTGATTTTAAAACATGGTTATCAGAGCATCCAATGCAAGTAGTATATAAACTCGCAACGCCGGAAACAATTCAACTCACTGCTCAACAAATGAAAGTCAATCAGGGAGCAACAAGCATATGGAGTAATTCTAATAATAATGTAGAAATAAATTATAATTTACATGAAACATCAGAAATACAAGCTATAAAACATAGCATACTTGTTATGTCTGCAGATAATGGATATCAAGAGGTTGAATGGTTGTATAGGAATAAGAATAATGCCGGTCCATATTGTCGATTAAATTGGAATTTAGTTATAGGTGATCAAATAACAACAAAAACACTTATGCTTGATACAGCAAAAACAGAGTCAGCATTTGGCGCAAGCACAAGCCCAGGCTCGGTAGAATTATATTATAAAGTAACTAGTGGAGATTTAACAACATGGCAATCTACTAGTAATACATGGATTGATAATACTACAACTACTTTAAATATACCAAATGAACTTAATACTACAGTTATTAGTCCATTTACATTTCAAATGTGGGGCTGCTATCGCATAGGCAGATATCCTTTTATGGGGCGTTTATATGGAGTTACTGTAAAAAATAGTAATAATGTTTTAATACACAACCTTGTTCCTTGTTTTAGAAAACGGGATAATATTCCAGGATTTTTTGATAAAATTACGAAACAATTTTATCCTAATGCTGCAGATACGGGTAGTTTTGAATTACCTGTATATATAGGTGGTTTACCAGTACTTATAAATAATGCTTATTTTAGTTCTTCAATAGACGGAAATGGAAAATTTAATAATTATTCTGAAAATAATGACTGGTTTCTTACTGGTCCATTTGATACTGGAAGTTCATAGTCTAAAAGTTATACGTGTACACGACATAGCTCAGCAATAATCGGTAATACAAGTAATAAAATACGTTTTTATAACGATATTAATGCAGATAGTATTGATTATTGGATATTAAGCGGTTCTGATGAACCACGAACTTTTACATCTAGTGGACGATATATAATAATTGGTATATACAAGCCAAAAGCTGCAGACTCTTATTTATATGATAATACCAATCAACGTTATATTTTTAAAGGTTCTAATGTAACCTAAAGGAGGAATTTACTATGACTTATTATGCTCAAAGAAAATCTATTTTAAATGGTGAACCCCAGACTGTTAATAACAGATATGGCACTAGAAAAGAAATGGAATATCAATTTTATCTTTATTGCGCGAACGCGGTAAAGAATGATGCTGGCTATGAAGTAGACGCAGTAGAATGGGGTACTGTAGAACAGGGTGCTCTTGAAAGAAAGCGTTGGATCAATGAAGTTGAACCAGCTCAATAGGTTGAACCGGCTCAATAGGTTGAACCAGAGGAAGAAAATCCTTAATTAACGTATGAAAAAAATAATGAAACTTTCATTTATAAAAAGTACTTTTAGAATGAAAGGAACTGGGGTTCTGATTATACAGAACCCCACTTTTTTTATAGTATATTATCAGGAGGGATAAATATGCCTTCACTAGATTGGAACACAGAAAGACATAGAACAAGAGATCTATTATTAGAACACATTTATCCTTGGGAAAGTGATGGAAGTCAAAACATTCCTTCTCAAAAATAGATTATGTTTGGAACTTTTGAAGATTTTCCTGAAATTGGAGATTCAGATAAACTTTATTTTAATACAGATGATAAAATTTTATATTATTATGATAATAAAATATAGGAATATTATCCTATTCATAGTTATACTATAGATAATATAGCAGTAATTCCAGAATAGCAGGAATAATGAGGTGATATTATGAATATAATGACGAAACGCGGACAAATGGATAATGTTGTTACCTATTAGTACTATTGTGATACAGCTAACGACCTTCAAAATATACCACAATAGCACACCACTCTAGGAAGCGTTGCTATTGTTTTATCTGGCAGTGATGGAGGTCTTTAGATATATATTGCTAATTCTAATAAATAGTGGAATCAATTAACTTCTATAGGTGGAAGTGGTAGTAGTAGTAGTGATATTGATTTATCTAATTATTTATTAAAAAGCGATATTGCTGCTTGGGCAAAGACAGAGAATAAACCTACTTATACTGCTCAATAGGTTGGCGCGCTACCCTCTAATACAGTTATTCCAAGTTTAAGTGGGTATGCTACATAGGCTTATGTAAATGCTAGAATTCCTACTCCTCCACAAAATAATGGTACATATAATTTACAATTAACTGTAAATAATGGACAATTAACTTATCAATGGATAAATATGAGTTCTTTCCTATAGGCTGATTAATTTTATAATTAATAAAAAAGGAGTGATTTACATGAAAATTAGTGAATTAGCTTCAGTAAATGATGATACAGCGCCTTTTTCAGGCAATAGATATGTAATTATAGATCAAGTTGATAATGGTCCAAATTATTCTCATCAAACAAAAAAATATGCTTTATCAAATTTTGTTCTTACTAATGATTTATCTAACTATGCAACTTTTAATGATTTATCTGATTATATAACACAAAATGATTTGTCTGGTTATATCACTCAAAATGATTTATCTAACTATGCAACTTTTAATGATTTATCTGATTATATAACACAAAATGATTTGTCTGGTTATATCACTCAAAATGATTTATCTGACTATGTTACTCAGGATAATTTATCTAATTATATAACTATTAATGCATTAGGTGATGAACAAATTCCAATGATGATAAGTAGTAATGAATATAGCGGAGTAACCAGTGATTACATAGTAAGACGTGCTTATGCATCAGGGAATGTATACTCATAGATTAATAATAATCCTCTTAGTGATTATGATTTATTAATTAGTGCACATGATCAAAATGGCAATTATCAATAGTTATTAAAAGTAAGTATTACTGAATTAGCCCAATATATCCAAAATTATTCTCCAACGTAAAGGAGTTTAAATAATGAAGCTACAATTATTAATTCCTCAATATAAAGAAACAGAAAAAACTATTAAGTTTATGCTTAATAGTATAGAACAACAACTTAATATCAACTTTAATAAAGACTTTGAAGTCTTAATAGGAAATGATGGCTCTGATATACTATTATCTAAAAAATTTCTTCAGAACTATTCATTTCCTATAAAATATTACAAATTCTAGCATACTCGACTAGCAGGTTGCCGCCAAAAGCTTTTTGAAAAATCTACAGCAGATTATATTATGTACTGTGATGCTGATGATGCTTTTATAAGTACAATCGCGCTCTCACTTATATTTAATTTTATAAAAGATAATTTTGATATATTAAATTGTACTTTTTTTGAATAGCATCATAAAGAAAATGGAACATTTTATGTTCCTCATATAGATGATAAAACATTTGTACACGGTAAAGTATATCGGCGCGCCTTCCTAATAGAAAATAATATTAATTGGCATCAAGAATTATATGAACATCAAGATGGTTGTTATACAGCATTAGCATTGTCTCTTTCAAAAAAAACACTTAATTGTAATATACCCTTATACCTATGGCATAATAATCCAAACTCTATTGCTCGTAAAGATGGCGAATTACATATAATAAAAACATTTAATCATTTCTTAGATGCGCAAACTTATCTTGTTAATGATTATCTTGAGCATAAATTATAGACAAGCGCTATATACCATGCCAATTATATTATGTATTATTGTTATTACATAATGATGAATAATTTATGGTATTTAAACTAGAATTTTAGTTACCGAAATAATGCTTATGCTAGAATAGCTAAATTTTATAGAAACTTTAAATTTCTTTTAGAAAAAGAAGTTGATTAGGAAAAATTAAAAAAAATATTAACCTAGCTTAAAAAAATACTAAATGAAATGTATCCACAAAGACTAACTCATTCTTTACCAGAATTTGAAAAATGGATGCAATGTATTTTAGCATTATATTAATTATAAAAAGGAGTGTGACTAAAATGGCATATATAACATCAAAACGTGGCCAAATGGATAACATAGTCACATATTAGCATATATGCGATCATATTGAAGATCTCGCTAATATAGATCCACATGATATTACCTTAGGTAGTGTAGCAATTGTTCTATAGGGCAATTCCGGTTTAGAAGTATATATGGCAAATAGTGAAAAATAGTGGGTCTCTTTAACTTAAATTAACTAAAAGAGGTGAAAAAATCAATGGATATTATAGATATTTTACTAGCAAAAGCAATGACCCCGCAAGGTCAAATTGAAACTTATGCTGCTAAAGCCGCTACTGCCGCAACACAAGCAAGCCAAGCCTTATCAGAAGCAAATGAAGCAATAGAATATTTAGACACTATCTCTTCTAATGTTGGCGCGGCCGCAGCTACAGAAATTGATAAATTAGCTTTAACCTTAACACAAACAGATGCTTCTTCTTATATCAGTAATAATATTTAGGCTTCTTATCCCAGTAGTAAAGAAGAGACTCTTACAGATGTTGTAAAATATTATAAAACAACAGGCAATAATGAAGATGGCACAATGACGCAAAAAGCTATTACTGAAGCGCTTTCTAATGCCGGTGGCGGGCCCTTTAATCTTGGTGCTGATAATGCAGGAAAAATTGTTGTTATTGATGAGAATGGTAATATTATTTCAAGTACTAGTATTAGCGAGTCTGATTTAATAGATATATTAATGAAAACAGATGATTTCTTAGTAGATGGTGTTGTTGGTTTAAATATTGATTATACTAACTATACTTATACCAGAACGCAAGAAGCAGAAAATTATAATGATAGCTCTGATTTTAATAAATACGCTATGTATGGTGGAAGAAAACGTTGTCTTGTTTCTAATAATGGTGAAATTGTAGCTTTTTATGGTGATAATAATTATAATGAAAACTCATCAAACGGGTATCAAGTAATGGTATATCAGCCAAAATTTTATTATTATAGAAATATAATTAAAACAGACACTGTTTCTAATTCACAAATAGTTCGTAAAGAAAATATCATGATAAGCTCTACACCACAACCAGGTTTTAAATTACATCCATTATTTATTAACGAAAATAATGAATAGATAGATTACGTCTTATTGCCAGCTTATGAAGGTTCTATCTAGTCTTCTGATAATAATTCTTATACTAATAATGTAATTCAAAATTTTGCTAACCAAAAACTTTCTTCTGTTTCAAATGCCTATCCAATTACAGGCGAAAATAACTAGTTAACAATAACTAATGCTGAAAAATTAGCAAATAACAGAGGAACGGGTTGGCACATAACAAATCTTCGTTTTGAAAGTGCTATGCAAATGCTACAAATGGTTGAATATGGTGGCTTAAATAGTCAAGAAAATATTGAATCTGGTATTTCAGATATTAGTGGTTCAAATGTATCTATAATTACTGGTTCAACTTCTACTTTAGGACAAGATAATTTTACTGGCCATGCGAGTCAAACTACTTTTTTAATCTCTGGAAGTTTAACAACTTATTCAGAAGAAGGAAAAAGAGCTATTGCTTATCGTGGGGTTGAAAATCCTTGGGGTAATCTTTGGCGCTATGTTAATGGTATTAACTTAATTGGAAATGGTCTTAAACGTGGCGGTCAACCATACATTTGTAAAAATTATAATTATGATGAGGCAAATAATTATTAGGCATTAAACTTTACACTTCCGAATGCTTCTGGATGGATTTCTGGTTTTGGCTATAGTGGAGATAAATATGATTGGGTATATCTTCCCGCAGAGTGCAATGGTGGAAATAGTTCTTTCCCTATTGGTGATAATGTTTGGCCAATGCCTAATTTAAATGGTACTAATATTGTTTCGTGTGGTGGCGCGGCATCTTATGGACTAAATAACGGAGCTTTTTATTATGCTGGAGATAGAAAAGCAACAGAATATACCTCTAGACAAAACGCCCGCTTAATGTATATTCCATTGTTATCTAATCAATATTATGCTTCTAATATTGTAAAATGGCAAAGTCATAACGGAGGATGATTATTATGAAAAAAATAACTAAAGTTCATAGCGATATATGTCCTCCAGAAATAAAAGTTATGGAAGGATATGTATTTGTTGCTTCTAATATTACCTAGTATACTGAAACAATAGATGATAAATAGGTAACTGGATATTAGTATTCTTATACAATATATACTAAAGATTAGTATATTACATTGATAGCACAGCAAACCAAAGCAATTGAATAGCTTCAAGACGAGCTTTAGGCCGCAAAAATATTATTAGGAGTTGATGACTAATGGCTAAAAGTTTGAAATAGTTAGCGTTACAGATGCGCCCTATGATATAGTAGGCGGCTAGTTCGTTATCAGATAATGAAGCGTTAAAAGCGGTTAATCTTTTTCCTAAATGGGCAGTAGACAAAACTTATGAAACAGGCGTAAGAGTAAGATATAATAAGGTATTATATAGATGCTTACACTATCATACTTCTAGAGAAACTTGGAATCCTGAAGCCTCTAGTGTAATATGGGAAAGAGTTGTTGCTACAGAGTAGCCAGAAGAAATTATTGAAGAATGGGATACTAATAAAAAGCCTTATTCTAAAGGTTCTAAAGTAACCTATAACGGAGATACTTGGGAATCTACTGTTAATAATAATATATGGACTCCTGGTATTTATGGTTGGAATAAAATATAAAATTGGGCTCGCGTATGCGAGCCCTTATTTTTTATTATTTGACTTTTTTTTAAAATTATATTATAATAAATATGTTGAAAGGGAAAATAATCCTGAGTAAACCCCTATGAAGAATCTGCAGAATTAGTAATAGGAAAATAGGGTAAGATAGGACTTACCAAAAAAAATAAGGAGAGGAACTTATATGAAATACTATAGTGAAGTTACTAAGAAGTTCTACGATACAGCCGAAGCTTGTAATAAGGCAGAAGTAGAAATGGTTGAAAAGCAGAATGTTGAAAAGCTACGCAAAGAGAAGGAGGCCGCAGAACGTAAGGCTGCCGCGGACCAAGTAGAGGCCGCGAGAAAGGCTTACGTTGAAGCGCATAAGAATTATAAAAAAGTTCTTACGGATTTTTGCGAAAAGTATGGACCTTATCATACTTCTCTGAATAAGAGTAATGCTGATGACTTTGATATTTTTGATATTTTCCACTGGCTATAATAATAGGGCGCGTGAGCGCCCATGACGGGGTATAGCGCAGTCTGGTAGCGCGTTCGGTTTGGGACCGAAATGCCAGAGGTTCAAATCCTCTTACCCCGATTATAAGTTAGCCCTTCAATTTTAAATTATATTTAAATCCTTACTTATTTGGGGCTAACTATGGGGCATTAACTCAGTGGTGAGAGTGGCAGTCTTATAAACTGCTGGTCCTTGGTTCGAATCCAAGATGCCCTACTAATTTTGAAACGAATTGTAAAATTCGTTTCTTTTTTATTTGACTAAAATTAAAATTTAGTATATAATATAAAGGGTGAAAGAAATGAAAAACATTTTTATTTATGTAGATTATCTTAAAACCGATTATAGTTTTTCTAATGTAATCGCGCGCCATCTTAATCTATTAAATAATAATGAAACAATTGATGAAGTTTATATCGCACGCTCGTATAATAAAGCTATTGAATTACTTGAAACTTATAAAGGTGACAATATAATTATAGATTTAAGCTATAATCTATGTGAAGAAAAAACTGGGCTTGATATTTGTAAATACATTACAAAATTTAAAATCCCAATATTATTCTTTCATATTCATTCGGTTGATTTAGAAAAACGTTTTGAAATGAGAGAAGAACTATCACAAAATGGATATAAGGAGTTTTCTTAATGTATAATATTTATTTTACTTCAGACCTACATTTTGGGCATGATAAAGATTTTATGTATGTTCCTCGTGGCTTTTCTTTTATTGAGGAACACGATAACGCAATTATTAAAAATTGGAATGAAACCGTGCGGCCGCAAGATTATGTATATATTTTAGGAGATTTAGTCCTTGGCGATTTAGATAAGGGACTAGAAAAATTAAATAAACTTAATGGCGCAAAATATATGATTCGTGGCAATCATGACACAGAAAATAAACTTGATAGATATTACATTGAAACCGATATTATGCCTATGGAAAGCGATGAATATACACTAGCATCTACTTTTCAAATTGGAAAATGGAATTTTTATCTAAGTCATTATCCAGTATGCTTGAATGATTATCGTTGTGCTTCTAGTAGTAGGAAATGGTGCCTTTGCGGGCATAGTCATACTAAAAATAAATGGCAGGATATTGAAAGATGTAGCTATCATGTAGAATTAGATTGCCATGATAATAGACCCGTCTCTCTTGATGAAATTAAAAAAGATATAAATTGGTTTAAAGCATTATCCGACGAAGAAAAAATTAAACTCATAAATAATTGACTTATTTTTAAAATTCTGCTATAATATATATGTAAGAAAGAAAAGGAGATGAAAAAAATGTTCCACTATGAAGTAAGGTACTATGATGAAATTGATGGCGAAAACACTGTTGATGAAGGAATTGTTTACGGTCAGGACATTGATGAAGCTGCGAAAGAAGTTAAATTTTATTATGGTCGCGTTAACGTAATTACTGTTTCCCTTACTCCTCTTGAAGATGAAAAAGTAATGTCTCTTTCGGCAATTAAGGAAGAATTTAAGATGGAGGGATAATTATGAGGAAGCTAGTATTTTCATCTCGTTGGTCTAAAGTAAAGCAAGCACTTGAGGAAGATAACTGGCAGACTTACGCGCTTCGCACAAATTGCGGCCAAAGAATGCGCTACCGCTTGCTCGTATACAAACAAATATAAGAGAGGATAAATAAATGAGAAAGTACGAAAAAATTGAAACTATCTATGCTCGGGATACTCAAGGAACGAAGAAACTGATTCCTGGTGAGTTTAGAGATGAAACTATTCATTCGCTTGCTAATATTAGGTGGATTTGGACTGAAAAAGTAGATGGCACGAATATTCGCATTTATTGGGATGGACATAAAATCAGTTTTGGTGGTCGGACTGACTCAGCAATGATTCCTAGTCCTCTCATGAATCGGCTTAATGAACTATTTGGCGGTACAGTAAATGAGGAAGTATTTGAACAAATCTTTGGTGAAAAAGAAGTGATTCTTTTTGGCGAAGGTTATGGTAACAAAATTCAAAAAGTTGGAAAAGACTACTTGCCCGATAGTGTAAACTTTATTTTGTTTGATGTACTTATTGGAGATAACTATCAGCCTAGAGGAACTGTTGAAAAAATCGCGGCAGCTTTTAATGTTCCTGTTGTTCCTATTGTTGGATATGGTACTCTATATGATGCAATCAGTTATGTAGAGGCCAATCCTAAGTCTATTGTGGCGCAAGAACGTTGTAGCATGGAAGGTATTGTATGCAGGCCTGAAATGGAATTGCGCGATAGGTGCGGCAATAGGATTATCGTAAAAATTAAGTGGGAAGATTTTAAAACAATTTAATATGAGGTGAGAGAATGGCTTATCATCACATTAGAAGTTGGAGACGACATCAAGATTGGACTAAAGCCCTTCATAAGCGTGAAATGGACAGAGAAGTAAAACCTGGTTCTAAAGATACTTATGATAATTTACATCAGTATAGTAAAAATAAAATAGGCAATTCTTCCCAAAAAGAATCTTACTACGGTAAAAGAATCAATGAACGTAAACAATATGATAGTTTGACAGAGCAGGAAAAAACTTATACAATTTAATAGAATTTATAGGCGCAGTACAGCAAATTCAGAACAATAAATTGGCTATTTATTTATTCGCGCGCCTAGTTATAAAATTCCGCTTTAGCGGAATTTTTTTATTTTTTCTCTTGACTTTCTTTTAAATTTCTGCTATAATATTTATGTAAGAAAGAGAAAGGAAGGTAAGAAAAATGGCCGTTGCTAAATCTTATGAGAACATGGAACTGATGGGCCAGCCTTTTGAACGCAACAGTAAAATGTATGTTAAGGTTAAGAGCAAGTGCCCTCGCTGTGGTGGCTCTGGTCATTATTCTTACAACCAGATGGATGGCACCCGTTGCTATGGTTGCGGTGGAAGCGGCATTAAAGTAATGGAAGTGCGCTGGTATACTGATGCTCAGCGTGCCTCTATGGATAAGGCCGCTGAAAAACGCGCGGCTGAGCGAGTTGCTAAGCAGGAAGCTCGCCGCGTAAAATTTGCCGCGCGCAATGCTTTTGGTTTCGGTGAAAAAGGCTATATCACTCTTATTTGGGGTGATAATGAAGAAATTAAAAAATGGCGTGAAGATCTTCCTGAACATACTGTCTGGTATAATAATTTCTTTGGTTGGTTTATTCCCTCTAACCGTGAGTATGAAGGACTTGAAATTCCCGAAAATATTAAGCATGAGAAGTTTGATTGGGAAAAAATTCGTAATAAAGAAGACCCTGAGAACCTTGAAATGATTGATAACGAAGAAGTTAAAAAGATCGTTCAAGAAATTATTTATGAACCTAGTAAAAGCGAGTATCAGGGTGAGGTGGGTCAGTGGCTTGAAAAAGATGTAAAAATTACTAAGCGGCTTGCTTTTGAATCTAACTATGGCGTAAGTAACATGCATATTATGGAAGATGCCGATGAAAATGTGTATATCTGGAATACCAGTTCTAAGTCTCTAAATGAAAATCAAACTTATCATCTTAAAATGAAAGTTAAAGAGCACAAAGATTATCAGGGAACCAAACAGACTGTTGTATGGTATTGTAAAGTAAAATAATCCACAGCCTTGATAAAGGCCAAGATGAAAGGAGAATATTATATGAATGAACTTTTAAAGGCTCTTAAAGAAAATTTCAACACTACTCTTACTGAAAATGGCGCGACCACATATAAGTCTACACTTGATAGTGTATATGATATGTTCGCGCTGGGTGGCGCGTATCGTGAACGCTCTGATGAAGATGTTATTATGCTTTTTAAAAAGGCATATCAGCAAGATCCTACGCTTGCTATGAAGTGTCTATTTTATCTTCGTGATGTAACCGAAGGCCAAGGAGAAAGACGCTTTTTTAGAGTTATCATTAACTGGTTGGCGCGCACAATGCCAGAAGAAGCACTTAATTTCCTAAAGCAAATTCCAGAATATGGAAGATTTGATGACTTGTATTCACTTATTGGTGCTTCTATTGATGAGGATGTATTTCGTTTTATTAAATCTCAGTTAATTGCTGACCTACATACTGATACACCTTCTCTACTTGCTAAGTGGCTAAAGTCAGAAAATGCTTCTTCTCCAGAAACTAAAAAGCTTGCTACAGAAACTAGGAAGCATCTAGGTCTTACTTCTGCTCAGTATCGTCATATGCTTTCTATGCTTCGTAATAGAATAAAAATCGTTGAGACTCTTATGTCTCAAAATCGTTGGACTGAAATTGAATTTGATAAAATTCCTAGCCGTGCTGGATTTATTTATCGTAAGGCATTTGCTCGTAATGAACTTATTGGCGATAAGTATGCCGAATTTATGAGTAAACCTAATACTACGGTAAATGCGAGAACTCTTTATCCTTATGAAGTCGTTGAAAAAGCAGCTAAGCTAGCCAATGGTGGATGGGGTAGTCTTCCTTCTATTGATGATGTAGAAAGAATTACTATAAATAAATATTGGGACAATCTTACCGATTATTTCAATGGTGCTACTCTTAACGCACTTGCTGTGGTAGATACATCTGGCTCTATGTGGGGACAACCCATTAACGTAGCTATTTCTCTTGGCCTATATTGTGCGGATAAGGCAAATGGACCTTTTAAGAATCATTTTATTTCCTTTAGCCGCAATCCTAAACTAATTGAAACCGTAGGTGTAGATTTCTGTGATAAAGTTAATAGAATTTATCAGCAAAATTTGTGTGAAAATACTAACATTGAAAAAACTTTTGATTTAATTCTAAATATCGCAAGAAAAAATAATTTATCACAAAAAGAACTACCTGAGTCTCTTATTATAATTAGCGATATGGAATTTGATGCAGCAATCAGTAACTATGATTATTATAGAGAATCTAATGGGAATAGCAGCCTAATAGAGAATATTGAAAGAAAATGGAACGCGTTCGGATATAAAATGCCGAAACTGGTTTTTTGGAATGTTAATGCGCGCCATGATAATATTCCTATGAAAGAAAGAAATGGTATTACTTTTATATCTGGTTGTTCTCCTGTAATTTTTGATATGATTATGTCGGGAAAAACTGCTAAAGAACTCATGCTAGATAAACTACTATCTGATAGGTATGCTAAAATCTTTTCTGTAACTGATCATAAATATTTGCTATATAAAAATCTTATAAATACTTGACTTTCTTTTAAATTTATAGTATAATAAAACAGTAAGGGGAGAAATCCCTTATGGCGGTATCTTCTAGTGGTCTAGGAAAACGGTCTCTAAAACCGATAACCCGGGTCCGAATCCCGGTACCGCTACTCTTAAGAGATGGCTGAATGGTTAAGGCAGCCTACCGAAGAGTAGGCGTAGGACGTTCGATTCGTCTTTAGGTTGAGGTAAACCATAGTGGGTTCGATTCCCACTTCTCTTAATATTGGGGTGTAGCCAAATGGTAAGGCAACGGACTTATCAGGATAGCATAACGCAATGCGCTCCGGCAGGAGAGAAGCGTGGGTCATAACCAGCTCCTGATGCAATGACTCCGTGATTTGCTGGTCCGATTCCAGCCACCCCAGCTATTTTATTATTGGAGGCTAATATGCGTCAAATTATTATTGTTCGTAAAGATTTGAATATGAATTCCGGTAAACTTGCGGCACAGGTGGCGCATGCTTCCTTGGCTTTTATTTCTAATGCTATTCGTAATTGCGTAGAATGTTCAAGTTTAAGTCAAAATTATCTTATAAGTTTGAAAATTCCAAAAGATGTATACGAACAGTGGTTCTGTGGAATATTTACTAAGACCGTTTGTGAAGCCAAAAATCACAGACAAATAATGAAAGCTATATCTATTGCCGAAGAGATTGGTCTTAAAGAAGGCACAGATTTTTTTCTCATTAAAGATGCTTGCCTTACAGATCTAGAACCAGAAGAAATCGATGAAAATGGGCAAGGCCGTACTCTTACTTGTATTGGTTTCAGGCCTCTTGACGATGAGACAGCTTGGAAAATTTCTAAAAAATTTCAACTGTATCACTGATGCTATTAGTGCCCAAATCATGTCTCCATGATTTACTGGTCCAGACTCAGCTTTGCAACTTTTTATTTTAGGAGGTAATTATGGATCTTAATAGTGATGCTAATTATGACAATAAATTTTATGAAGTTTATCCTTCTCTTGAGGTGTCAGAAGAAGTAAAAAAAGAAAATAAACGTCTTTGTGATACTTATCCTTTTTTAATTCCTTCTAATCGTTTTAGTGGAAAGCGCATCAACAGTGGTGAGGAAGGATACTGGCCAGGGACTCCAGAAGTAATGCCACAATGGGACTATGAATATACTGAATTAGATGAAATGCCAGACGGTTGGAGAAAAGCATTTGGAGAACAAATGTGTCAAGAGATAAAGCAAGCACTTCTTGATGTAGGTGAAGTTGGAGAAAAATTACTTGATAGATATAGAATAGTACAAATTAAAGAAAAATATGGATATTTGCGTTGGTATGATAATTTTTCTACTAATAAAATTCAAGGAATAATTCGTAAGTATGAAACCATTAGTCAATATACTTGTATACATTGTGGCGCGCCCGCAACTAAAATTACTCGTGGATGGATTATGCCGGTTTGTGATGCTTGCGTTCCAGAGAATACTGACACTTTGCCTGTTAAAGAATATTGGGAGAATTGGTAATGAAATTGTATACAAGTTATTGGGCACTGATAAAATAAAATCTTATATTGGTGAATTAAAGGAGAATTTAAATGTATATAATTCCTTGTCCTAAATGTGGAAGAATGCCTAAAATTTATGAATGTATTCCAATAAAAGAGAAAAGACATAGAATAATTTGTTGTCCTAATCTTTGTTCTGTTATCTCTACAAAAGAAAATGGATTTTTTAAATTTTATGTCACATATTTAGGAAATGGAGATGACAATACTCTTTTTAAAGAATGGAATAAAATGTTATCTATTGACTAATAATAAAAATTATATTATAATATATATGTAAGAAAGAGAAAGGAGAAAGAAATGAAAATTATTGATTTTGAGCGTAAGGGCAATATAGTTCGTTTTTATCTTGGAGAAGACAGTCTTACTGAATGGTATGGCGATGATTGGGATGATGTGCCCTACGAGCATAATGCTGGAAGAGTTTATGATGAATTTATCTCCTCCTATAAAGATATAGCTTTTCCTTTTGATTTCACAGTGTTGGAACCTAAGAATGATTATCATTTCAATGGAAATTCTCCTTGGAGTAAAAAAGATATGATTGCACGAAAAGTACCATGTATTATAGTAGCTCCAAAGGATGATGAATTCTGGGCAGATGAAAGTTTTATACTTTATGTTGCAAATGATAATGTTCAAAGATTTTACTTTGGCGATAAAATGGAACCTTAATATTTAATATATAAAATATAGGAGAAAATTATGAATAGTATGCTTAATGGAATGTTTGGAAAAATTGCCCCTGGCATGTGCCGTGTCTCTATGAATGGTGAAATTGCTATTAAAACCTCTAATGGTTATAAGACATATAATGTAGAAACTGGTACGCTAACTAATTGTGATAATTTCGCATTTGATATTGGTGAAGATTTCTTCTTCATTATCCCAACCAATAAAGTTCACAAGGGAGACATTATTCTCGCGGGCGGTAAACCTCGTTGCGTAATTGAAGCCGCGGCGAATGAAATTAAGACATTCTGCTATGAGGATGGTACTATTGGAACTATTGTTCCCGAACACCACATGTTTATGGGTAAGCAGTATTTCTATGGTAAGATTGTCTCGATGTTCGGTAATATGATGAGCGAAAAGGGTGGCATGAATAACATGATGAAGTATATGATGATGTCTGAAATGATGAAAGGCAACAGCAATACTAATTCTATGCTACCAATGATGTTCATGATGAACGGCGGCCTTAACTTTGACGGAATTTTTGATATGGACGAAGAGAAAGAAAAGGAGGATAAGTAAGTATGGGTGGCGGTACATGGACTACCACAGCTTATAATGCTAGTATCAAAAGCATGGGCTTCAAGAACGCAACCTCTGTAAGTTATACTAGTAATATCCAGTCGATTTATAAAGAAAATCATCTACACCCTCTGCTGAATCCTTATGGAGTTACTCGTGAATGTCGCGACACGGAAGAGCATCCAGAAACAATTCCGGTTATTCTCGCGCTAGATGTTACTGGAAGCATGGGACGGGCAGCCGCAATGTGCGCGGGAAAACTAGATGAAGTAATGCAGGAACTTTACTCAAAAGTAAAAGATGTAGAGTTTCTAATGATGGGCATTGGCGATTTGAGTTATGACGACGCGCCAATCCAGGCTTCACAATTTGAAAGCGACATCCGTATTCTAGACCAGACTACAAAGATTTATTTTGAAGGTGGTGGTGGCGGCAATTCGTTTGAATCCTATACTGCCGCTTGGTATTTTGGTCTACATAACACCGAGCTTGATTGTTGGAAACGTGGAAAGAAAGGTGTCATCATCACACTCGGTGATGAACCACTAAATCCATATCTTCCCGGTCATGATTTAAGTAAAGCACTTGGATGCCCCGCACAGGATGTTAATACCCAAGAACTTTATAAAGAAGTCTGTGAAAAATTTGATGTATATCATATTGCTATTACCAATGAAAGTAGTTATAGGCATTACGATGAAGAAATTAAGAACACTTGGGGCAAACTTCTAGGCCAACATTTAATCATCGCGTCTAGTGAAGAACTACCAAAGGTAATCGGTGAAATTGTAGCAGAACATGAAAATGGCATTAGTACAATTAAGGTAACAGGGGAAGGAATTAGTTGGTAATATGGAAGTCAAAGTTGTAATTGGCAGTAACTATGGCGATGAAGGCAAGGGACTAGTATCAGCAAATCTCGCGCGCGTGGCAAAGCAAGAAAATAAAAAAACTCTAACCGTATTCTATAATGGTACTACACAGAGAGCACATTCATTTGGAGATACAGTACGTCATTGTACCGCCGCTGGCGAAGGATTTGGTAGTGATACTTATTATCATCCTATGTTTGTAGTTGATCCAATTGCACTTTGGCTTACCCAGTCTTATGTGTATATTGACCCAAATTGTCGTGTAATTCTACCTTGCGATGTTATGGACAATCGCAAGATAGAGAAAAGCCGCGGTGACAAGCGTCATGGCTCATGTGGATTAGGTCTATTCGCTGCGGTAAAACGCAGCAAAAAATTAGAAGATAATGTTGTAATTAATGATTTTCATAGTCCATATAATCTATATTTTAAATTAAAAGAAATTGAACGACGTCATCCAACAGAAAAAGATACGCTATATAATATTGATATGTTTATGCGGGCGGTCGCGTGGATTGTGAATAATTGTAGAATTATTACATTTGACAACTTGGTAAAAAATCATCAGTATGATACAATTATTTACGAAGGCGGACAAGGACTACTACTTGACCAAACCAATATGGATGATTTTCCGCACTTAACTCCTTCCAGTGTAGGTATGTACAATATTACACATGATATTAATAAATTAAATTGTACGCCTGAACTATTCTATGTTTCGCGCACTTATATGACACGACATGGCGCGGGCCCCATGGAATTTGAATGTAAAAAAGAAGATATTAATCCAAGCATTGTTGACAATATTAATCAACCAAACGAATGGCAAGGCACTTTAAGATTTGGTTATATTGATTTAGAAACTCTTTATAAACGTATACAAAAAGATGCCGCGTTATATAATAATAATTCAAATATTAATCTTGTTTTTACTCAATTAAATTACACTAATAATAAAATTGAAACAAATAAAGGCCGAGTAGATATTATTAAACCAAACTTTTGTTCAAAAATTTATGTTTCTACTGATAAATTTTATATATATAATATTTGACTTCTAATAAAAATTATATTATAATATATAGGTAAGAAAAAGGAGGAATGAAAATGGAACTTGAAAAACTTGATCGTGCGATGAATAATTTGATGGAAAAATACGATTGGCATGATACAAATAAACAAGAAGATTTCTTCCTTGAAAATTTGACCCGTGATTTGATGGAGCTTCTTTCTGAGCATGGCGTACCTGTTATTAAATGGGCCGAAGAGATTAAAAAAACGAATGAGTTTGTAGCAAATCTTAAGCGGGCATAATTCAATGGATAGAATAACAAACTTCTAATTTGTATATCAGGGTTCAATTCCCTGTGCCTGTACTCGCGACATTAGTTCAGTTGATAGAGCTTTTGGCTTATGTCCAGCCATTGCGACTATTTTTAAGAATAGGTGCTTTCGTAACGAATCAAGGATATGGTAAGAGTGCAGTTTGATGAGCTGTACCAAAAGACTTGGGCGCCAAAAGGCAGAAGTTAAATGGTATTGAAAACCAGCCTATTTAAAATGAATAGCGGCTAATCTTTGCGGAGATTAGGAAGGATGAAAACCACTTCCGCCGAACTGTCGGTAGTAGCAAACACCTATGCGTAGGTAAAGGCAAACATTCGGGTCTACGTCTTTAATTTGGTTAGAAGCGTTAAGGGAACCAAGTCTGGGCAAGCAGCAGCAAACTGCGGCAGAGAAGGTAAGCAGGCTTCTCATTATGCGCCATTAGCTCAGTTGGTAGAGCACGTGACTTTGGGGCGGTAGTGTAAAGAACACGCTAGGAAAGCAAGGGCCTAGAAAATGAAGGGCGGTACTAAGACGCCCCGCCATAATCACGGCGTCCGCGGTTCAATTCCGCGATGGCGCATAAGTAAAATTTAAAAGTTAATTTCTTGACTTTAAGTAAAAATTCTGCTATAATATTTATGTAAGCAAGAGAGAAAGGATTGGAGGAAAGAGTATGGAAAACATTCTTAACTGTCAGTCTGGTTCTAAATTCATGGGTAACGAACTGAATTACTGGTGTCAGGAACAGATTATGAAACATCTTAGCTATGAGAAAGAAGCTCGTTACATCTACTCACACTTCAATTTTGGTGATGAAACTATGTACGAACTCGTTAGGTCGGGAGATATGATTGGTTTTAAAAAGATTTAATTGCGGATGTAGTTCAATGGTAGAATTTCAGCCTTCCACGCTGATTACACGGGTCCGATTCCCGTTATCCGCTCCATTGGCGAAAGCCAAGACGAACGCCATAAGTCTTTAAAGTTTTCAGTCTTTCTAAAAACTGGCGGCAGTCCTAAAGCATATGGACATTAAATAAATAGCTTGACCAACCATTTTAGGTCAGATAAAATGGTGCGCTACACTTCGGAAATGGGAAGTGGGGATAAGTAAAGACCAGATTGAGATACACGTTGGGTGGTAAGTCCTATATAGGCCGTAATTCCAAGTACGTGGGCCGCCTCAAAACAAGAAGCGAATGGGTAAAATTGAGATGAGTCGTCTTAACTGCTTCACGCGCAAACTGAATGGTGCCGCATAGCCAGATTGCTCGGCGCGTAATAAAAGAAGAGCAAAATAAGTGCTTTGTAATGAACGATAAAGTTGGTATGAAACGTTCCAGCCATTACAACCGCACATCGTTCGCGGTATATTAAGTAAGCGGTCTCGGCAAGCAGGGGCAAACTGCTGCAACTCTGGTAGGCAGGCAGAGTAACTGGATACAGACCCAGTATAAAAAGGTGCCGCGCTTATAAGCCGCAAGTTCGCAATAGCTTATACAGTTGCCCACTCTGTAAAAGGAGGCGCGCTGATAGACCGCAAGTATAAATAGTCTATTGCCACTAAGCCAAAGTGGGATATAAATGAGAGCGGTAGACATCCTAACAAGAATGTTACGACGTATAGGACAAGGCTCCATCTAAATAGATGGGAAGCGCTATATAATAAGGTGCCCAAATGACTACTAGGCAGTTTGAACTGCTAGCAGAGATGTACACTCTGATAAAAGTAAGAATGGGTTAAATGGAGTTTGAAGAACAGCCAATTGCAGAAAATGCTGTATAGTCATATCACCGAATGAAAGTTTAAGCGACATGTAATGTCGTCGGCTATGACGAGCGCAAACTGAAAGGGTTATGTACTATACCCATATTGCTCGGCGCAGTATAAAAAGGAGCAAAATAATGTACTACTAGTCAGCGGGTAAAGTGGAAATGAGTCGTTTCCACGACTAGTCACGGCTGAAAAACGGGATGGAAGGAAAATAATGGGTGAAGTCCTTACTGATTGTTAACAAATTAGAAAAGCGGCAGAGATGCCCTCCGCACCCGTCATACTATGTAGGCCAAAATGCGACCGCTGTAAACGGTTAGGGTGAAAACGAACCCTTGACAATGAATGTAGGAACAGCATTCTGACGCAGTGTGAGTGGATGAAATTTCCCTCCCCAGGAGGCGCGCCCTGGGTTATCAAAACACCCATATGCTCTGATAGTGTAGTGGAAAGCACGCTCCGGTTTGACGGGGAAGGATTGGTTCGAGTCCAATGAAGAGCAAACAGTTGACACGTATCTGTATAAAAAATGTGAGAGATAAAGCTGATGAAAGGCAAACATAGAAATTAAAAATTCGTTGTTATTATTGTTGGCGCAATAATAACTAGTCAGCGGCATCTCGTTGTTCCGGTGCGCCAACACTGGAATTATGACCCCATAGTGTAGTTGGCTAACATATCTGTCTGTCACGCAGAAGATCGCGGGATCATAACCCGCTGGGGCCGCCATTCGCATCGCCTCCTTAACGATGCAAGTCTGCGGAACATACGGATTCTCACTAAACTACTACCGGCATATTTGGGAGAAGTGCTTATGAATGAACTTTCTAAGTAATACTTCATAATCAAATATGATATGTAGCACGCGGCTTAGCAGCAGACTATAATAAAAAGACAGGCGAAGTAAGTGAAAATAAAATATAAAAGAACAGAACGTATATAATACAATGTGAGATCGTATGCTCACATGGCTATGCTTCCTAACCATCGTTTGGTATATTCCCGCGCGGTGCCTTACGCAAGAAGCAAATAAAAGTGTCCGAATGGCTGAACGGACGTTAAACCGATAATGGGCAAATCTTCCGTATGGTAAAACCAAGAAGCCATACTAACAGACAAGGTTTTGGCGCGTGACAGCGAAAAGAGGGAGTCGCCCGTAAGGGAACGGTCATACCTCTTTAGCTGAACAGGGCGGTGGAACGCGAGTGGTTGGTAATTATATGGGACTAATCTATCTGGAGTTCCTGCGGCTCAAGGATAGGGTGCGGCACCTTACGCCGCTATATGCCGGTCTAGCGTAGTGGTCACGCGGCGGTCTGTTAAACCGTTATAGGCAGTTTCGAATACTGCGGCCGGCGTTATCTTTCCTGAGCAAATGCGGAGATTAAACCGATGTGCGGTTGGCTGACCTTAAAGCTAATTTTGGGGTAGCATCGGAGTAATTAACCGATGAGAAAATGCGCTCCATCGCAAGCCCAATATATTTTAATATAATCTATGGAGGGATTATAATGATAGGAATTTATAAAATAACTAATAAAATTACTGGAAAAAGTTATATTGGACAAAGTGTAAATATTGAAACGAGATGGTCACAACACAAATCAGTAAGCCGTTCTTATGAAACTTTAGATGGAAACGAACTACATAAAGATATATTAGAATTAGGAGTAGAAAATTTTTCATTTGAAGTAATAGAATAGATTAGTGTTGATAAATTAGATTAGCGAGAAATATATTGGATTTAGTATTATGATACTTACTATAATGGTTATAACCATACATTAGGTGGCAATGGAAATGTAAGATTAGATTATAAGAAAATACAAGAATTATGGTCTAATGGTTTTACCGCTAAAGAAATTGCTAATATACTTAATACTTCTAGTTGTTCTATTAATATTGCTTTAACAAATTTAAACATTACAACCGCCGAAAAACGAGAACGAAGTAAAGAATTAATAGCAAAAGCTTATAATCCATATAAAAGAACAGTATTAAAAATAGATATTAATACTAATGAAATAATTGAAATTTTTGATTCTGTCTCTGCCGCGGCTAAAGCTATTGGTATAAATAGAGCAACTTTTCGAGAAGGATTATAGAAACATAATAATATATATAAAGGATATAAATGGTTTATTAACACTGTAACAGAAAAAACTCGTAATTTTTCATCAAAACAAGTTATTAAATTAGATCCAAATACAAAAGAACCTTTAGAATATTTTGAATCAGCAAGTGCTGCTGCGCGTGCGGTGAACCTTGCTGGGGCAACATTGATATGTCGTGCTTGTAAAAATGGTACAAAATCTAGAGGCTTTTATTGGAAATATAAACAAAAGGAGAAATATAATTATGAGTGAACCTAGATTAAAAATTTTACCCCCTTGGGTTATTATCATCCGTAAACTTTAGGCGCTATTTGATGGCGACCCTCAGATTGCTTTTAATTGTGATTTTTCAGGCGTACATCCTACTGTTACACTAGCTTGTAATAATGGCGATAAGGTCACGGCGCTACTACAAATTCTACCACAGGAAGTTAATTTTGGCAATGTAACGCTAGACGTTATTGTTGATGGCATTCCTAGTAATCGTGCTTTCACAAGTAAGGTAGAACTGTTCGATACCGCATTTAAAGGAAATCCTGCTTATGCTTATTCTGTTTGTCCTGCTGAGGAAGGTTATCAGTGGATTGGAACAACTTATGTAGTGTTTAACAACTGTGTTGTACAGTTTGATGCTGATAATCTAAATGATTGCCATGGTGTAATTAGTACTCTTTATGAGACAATTGCAACTGAACTTTTAACTGGTCCCGCTACTACTGGTGTTTTCTATAATACTAACGTATAGCGCGCGAATCTTGGATATCCTCTTGGCGAATGGCCGTAATTAAATATGTGGTGGCGGAATAGGTAGACGCTTTCATGTAAGGGGGACGCTCAACCCGTCTTCTGTGGCAAGAAACGACCACAGTGACAGATGCACCGGTATTTCGGTATTGATGCACACCAAAGAGGGCAAAGGGACACGGAGAACCTATGTGAGGTGCAAATCCTCACCCGCATTTAAAAGAAATATATGACGTGACGAAATAGGTAGACGTGCGAAACACGGAGAGAATAATCACCTCATCGCAGAAACTGCTTTATCCGTGTGCTGATGGTTTCTATGTATGGTGCAAATCCATACCGTCATTTAGTCTTTTAAAGTTATTTGTAATAGTTAAATAACTCTCGTTTTGGTGAAGTAAAATATTCGGGGTATTTAATGTATATGGTGGCGGAATAGGTAGACGCTAAGCTACGGTTGGCTGATAATGAGAACAGGTGTGGTTCGATTCCACGTAGAGAGAAGCTCTGCATTTGGTTCAACTCCAGATGCATAAAACCCAGAGGGTGGGTGCCTGAGTAAAGTGTAGCAGAAGATGACGCTATAATGTTGATGCGCACAACGTATAGTAGTTAGTTGCGAAACGAAACTATTTCCTGTGAGGTGCAAATCCTCACCCATATGCCAGATTAGCTCAATTGGTAGAGCAATCGCCTTGCGGAAATACTAGAAATAGTCAGTGCAATTCTGATGTTTCCGACTATAAGCGATAGGCTTTCGGTTCAAGTCCGGAATCTGGCTTATTAAAATAAAAAGGAGTTAAATATGAAAACTTTTAAAGATACCTATAAGGATACTTATAACTTTGAATATTGGCCTGATGAAAATAACGATGAATCTTCTGTAAGATTAAGTTATGATGTAAATGGCGCACTTACAATAGAAGGGTTTCAAGAAATGTGTCGTTCGTTTGCTTTTGCCCTTGGTTTTGAAACAAAAAATATTGACAAATATTTCCCAACCGAATGACGGAATGTAGCTCAGCTGGTTTAGAGCGCTTGTCTGATAAACAAGAGGTCAGTAGTTCAAATCTACTCATTCCGACCATGAGGGAAGTTCTCTCTTATGCGTAGACCTCCCCGACAGGAGCGAGCAAAGCCTCTAGGAATAGAGACAATTCAGCAAATAAAAATGAGAAAATTATGTATGGGTGCTCCTCTACAGACATAAAAATGTCTTTAAGAGAAAAAACTTACGACTAGCTAGCGTAATAATGGATAGTTTAGGGTTTTATTCCATTAATTGCGTCTGTTCACTCGACTAGCAGTGTACCACAACAAACAACATAAAACTTTACAAGAGGGAAGTTAGTGGTTTCAACTCTTTTTATAGCTATAAAAATCCCATAAAAACTTGGACATAAAAGTCTAAAGAAGCTAAGTAAGGGTTTATATGCTTCAAATTGGGAGGATACTCAAGTGGCTGAAGAGACGCGCCTACTAAGCGCACAGAGGTACATGCCTGCGTGAGTTCGAATCTCACTCTTCCCGTCTAATATTTGACTTCTTTTTAAAATTATAATATAATAATTATATAAGAAAGAGAGGAGAGAATAAAATGAAAGTTATTTTCTTGAACAAAAAGGAAAAAGAAACTCTTATTAAATTATTAGCTCCACTAATTATAACACCAGGATGTTCATATGAATTAACAACTATTTTAGAAAAACTAGATTGGAAAACATATGAATTAGTTTTTAAACATCCTGAATTATTTGACAATAAATAAAAATTATATTATAATTATTATGTAAGGCGAGAACAGCAAAACTTTAATAGAACAAATCTTTAGTGAATAGATTCCTTCTTTAATATCGCCTTGTTTATAAGTTATTTAGGAGCTTTGATACGGTATTAAGCTTAATACTCGCCGCAGACTGCAGTGAACAAATCCTAAATAACTATTTTATGCGGATATGGTGGAATAGGCAGACACCTCAGACAGCAGGTGCGCAGTCGTTACAATTGGGGCAGCACCAATACCTGCTACCATTAAAATCTGATGTCCTCTGGACGTGCCGGTTCGAGTCCGGCTATCCGCATTTAAGGGATTTATCCCTAATTAAATAATAGGCCGAAAGGCCAAGGAGAAAAAATTATGAAAAAGATTTTTAGTATTTTTTTGGTCTTCGTTATGCTCTTTGTAGCTAATGCGGCCTACGCAGCTCCGCCATCTAGAGATCTAAAAGATTTATACAAAGTAAATCCTTAGATTTTAATGGATGTCGGAGTTGATGTTTCAAAAACAGTTTATCCAATTGTCATTGATTTTTATGATGCTTTTCTAATTATGGGACTAGGCCCCGACTTTCATCTTGATGATGTTGTGATTCTATATCTTGATAATATGTATCAACTAGTGAATTTTAAATTCCCAATACTTTATAATCAAAATTCTGGCGTAATGGCTATTTTCTTTGGCTCTGGGATTTGGATTCGCACTGGTATGATACTTGAAGATGGTTCTGTAACTTTTGATATGACTGAAGTTTATGGTGACGAAGTAGAAATGTTTATTTTTTCAAATCAGGTGATGGAATGACATTTTAGGAATATCAAAAACAAGCATTAAATTTCCTTAATCCTGAAGTTAAATAGAAATAGCTATTAAATCTTGTAGCGCTAGGATTAAATGGTGAAGCAGGATAGGTGGCAGATTATTGGAAAAAAGTTAAATATCATAATCATAAAATGGATAATGATATAATAATAAAATAGCTTGGCGATATTCTTTGGTATTTAGCCATTAGCGCGCGAGCATTAGAAATTTCTTTTGACGATATAGCTATTAGAAATATAGAAAAATTAAAAACAAGATACCCTAATGGTTGGGATAGTAATAACAGTATAAATAGAGAATGAGAGGCTATTTTGGCCTCTCTTTTTGTTTAATAAAACATTTTACCAAATTTTTAAAAAAGATTTATTACTATTTATATGACGAAGGAATTTCGTCAAAAAACTTTCGGAGGGGAGTAATAATGACAGAATAGCAGATCTTTTAGTGGATCGGCCAACATATTGTTGGTATTTTGTTAGTCCTGTCTTTCTTTATACAAATTTCTCCAATAAAAATTAATCCTTGGTCTGCTCTAGTTAAATGGATAGGCAAAACTTTAACATCAACTTTAGCCGAAAGGCTTGATAAAGTAGAAAATACTTTAGTAAGTGTTGAAAATTCTATTGATGAAAACTAGAAAGATCGCATTCGGTGGGAAGTTCTTGACTTCGCGAACTCATGTCGTGAAGGACGGCATCATACAAAAGATTAGTTCCAACATATAATTACTTTAAATGATAAATATAAAGAATTATTAAAAAGAACTGATGATAAAAATGGTGTGTTTGAAGCTGAATATGATTATATACAAGATATTTATAAAGAAAGACAATAGAGAAATGATTTTATATGAGGTGATGAAATATGAGTTAGAATACTAATAATAAAACTATTTCAGAATATATTCAATTTTCTAAACGAGTCACTCGTTGGAGTATGATATTAGTATCTGTCTCACTACTTTGTTGCCTTATTGTAATTTCATTTTTCAACCAATCCGAGAATGCGGTGAATATAATTGGTAAATTATATGGTTCTTATGTTACTATAATTGGTATTATAGTCGGCGCATATCAAGGAAATAGCTCATTAGAAAAATGGGCAAAAGCTAAATATAATAATTTAATCAATGCTGAATAGCAAGGAGAATAATTATGGATTACACACAGGTTGTTATTGGAATTATTGGCGTCTTAATTACTCTTTTACTTGGCTTAGTTTCTAAACAATTAATACCTTGGTTAAAAGATAAACATCTTTATGATGCTGCTATTGTTGCTGTTAATGCTGCGGAAGCTATTTATGGTCGCTATAATGGTTCACAAAAATTAAAGGCAGCGTTAGAATCTCTAAGACAAAAAGGTTTTAATGTTAACTCTACTCAAGTTGCTGAAGCTGTCGAAGCCGCGTGGAAACAGCTAGATCAAGCCATGCACATGAGCGGTGAAAAATATGAAGATGAAGAGGAAGAGGAAGAAGAGCAAGAATAGGCTGTAGAAGAGTAATCTTTGACTTTTTTCTTATTTTATAGTATAATAAAATAAGAGAAAGGAAGGAAATATGGAACAAAGACAAGGATTAATACCTATTGAAATCTATACAGATGGCTCATCAAAAAATATTAAAGGAACACGTTTCGGTGGATGGGCCTATATTGTAGTAAAAGATGGACAAGAAGTATTACATGTGGCGGACGGAGAAAATCTTGCTACCAATCAAAAAATGGAACTTGTAGCAATTATGAATGCATTAAAATACGCAGCCTCCGTTCGCCAACCTTATGAACATGTAATGATTTACAGCGATTCAGCTTACGCTATAAATTGTTATAAAAATCAATGGTATTTGAATTGGCAATCTAATGGATGGCGAAATGCTAAAAATCAAGATGTAGCAAATAAAGAAATTTGGTATGAAATAGTACCTTTTTTTGAAAATCCTTGGTATGCTTTTTATAAAGTAGAAGGACACAATGGTGTCTTTTGGAATGAAAAATGCGATAAACTTGCTCAACGAGAAGCAGAGAGATTAAAATTAAAATGGCGAGGTTTCACATGAATAATGATATTTATGAAGTAACACGAGATGATTATGTTGGCTTTCTTTGGCAAATAAAAAAAGAAGCTATGAGAGTAGAAGAAGAAAATTCAAATGACTTTCATTTTGTTAAAACTTATAGTGTAAATACTGGTAATTATCTTTGTATGCGCATGATACCTTCTAAAGATAATGAAACAGATATTGAACATTACTATATTTTTAATATGCCAGAAGATAGTGAAAGGCAACCACCAAAACCAGTAAGAAAAATTGTACTTGAAACTAAAGAAGAAGTACAAGAATTTTTTAATATTTTAAGCAAAGTTAATAATAAAAAATAACCATATAATAAATGTGGTGATATTATGGGTAGAGGTAGTTTTAGAAAAAATTTTTTTGATGAAGATAATATAAGTGTTGGAAAAAGATATGTTTTTTTTCAAAGTTTAGGCACACCTGGTCCTGGATATAAAAAAACTTCACCAATATATTTTATATTAAGAGGATTAGGAGAAAGCTATGTCTCACAAGCCGCTGCCGCATTGGGCAAAGTTTCTTCTAAATAGTAGATGAATAATTAGCAAATAAAGAAAATAGAAACATATATACAAGTTATTGGATAGGCAGCAACAAATTAGTTTAACTCTTAGCATCAATTTTTATAGCATATGCTTGAATATAGCTAGAAGGATTAGAGTATTAAAATGTTCTTTTAGCAACATAGAGATTTATTAGACCCAGATTCAAAAAATTTTAATTATACTGTCTTTATAAAATTACTTAATGAAGAAATATCATAGTTCAAAAATTTTCAGCAATAGAGACAAAGAGTATTATTAGAAAATGCTCGATTTATAGAAAAAAAAATAGAATAGTTATCAAGATAGGACCCTGAAGCTGCGGAAGAAATTGAAAGAGCATTTTATGAATAGGATTATAAAGTTTATGAAAAAAAATTAGATGAATATGATATTTTAAAAAAAATATCTGAGGATGATAAATTTCAAAAGGATTATATAGGATTATTACGTGATAAAATTATGACTATAATGGGACAATTTAGCCGATCAATAGGAGATAAACAAATAAAAGAAAAACTATAGCAAGGTGTTAGACAATATGGTCTAAGTGGTTCTGAAGATAATTTAGCTAATGAAGTGTTAACATTATTAATTAATTATCTTCTTAATAATGCTAATTTTTAGCAACTTCAAAATGAAACCGCTGGCGCAATTAAAAAGAATTTTTTAGATTCATTAGATTCTAAGCCTGGCCATGAAATTTCTCTTGGACCTAATAATTTAAAAAATATACAAAACGCAGTTGGGAGAAAAGCCGTTAAATCAATAGAAGAATTATCAATTTCAATTGGAAAAAACATTGGTGAAGCTTTTATATCTTTATCTCAATAGGCTAGAAATACAATTATTGGGCAATATGAAGTACAAAATGAACTTAATAAAATACTTAGAAATGTTACAGATATGACACAAATAACCGCAGCACAAAAAGGACAAATAACTAAACTTTTTAATCAAAAGATTGCCGAAAGGTTACAAGAAAAAAATATTAAATTAAAAGATCTTGATAGGCAACAAAGACAGGCTTTAATCAAACAATTTGAAAAATAGCAGCCTGATTTTTTTTCTCCAACAGAAATTGAAAATAGTCTGCGTAATAGTTTTAAAGTATCAGTACAAGGCGGCTCTTTAGCTGAAATTGTATAGGCCATGATAATTAACGCTATTGGTGGAGCCTTACAAGGGGGAAATATGACGGCTACTGTACATGGCGCCAAAACAAATGTAAAGACTGATATAACTTTTAATTATGAACTTCCTTCGTCTTTAAAAATTAAAGATGAAACCTTACGTCATCATGCAAAAAGAATTGTTGACGACGCAAGAGTGAATTTCGTTTCAAATTATAAAGATAGAATACTTGAATATAATAATGGTAGTACTAGTGTAGCTGAAGCTAGCACAGCTTATTTAGATACTCTTAGGCAAGCAAGTAAAGAGCTTGAACAAGTTGCTATGAATTTAGGAAAAAGTGGAAAATAGGTCCCAGAAACTGTTGCACAAGCTTTTTCTAGTTTTCTTGGAGGAAATATATCTGTAAAATAGTACGTAAAAAGTGGAAATTTAGGATTTCATGGAGGCTCTCTTGGTGGTAATGGCGCACCAGATGAAGTATTAGAAAATATAACTGAAATGTATACCTTAGGTGGAATTAGTCCAATAGATAAAGATACTTTATATTTTGCTGTAATTAACTGTGGAGCAGATGCTCTTGGAGCAGGATTAAAATCTTCCATACAGGATTATCTTTTAGGTGGAGCGGCTTTAATGATGTTTGACGATGGATTTACAGCAACAAATAATTACTTGGAAACAATGAGAACTGCTTTAGGCTTTTCTGCTGCCCCAGGATTACATTTATTTGCTGTAAATGGTAGATTAATTCCAGCTTCATATGTATATTCTTCTATTTATAATGCTTTATCACAAGCTTATGCTCATATTATAGAAGAAGTACAAATAACATTTAAGTCACAAGCTTCTTCAATAAATAAAGTTACTATAACAAATAGTATTTCTTAGGAAGGAAATAAACCTAGTTACTTAAGTATGCCCGCCGCGCAAGACAGATGGAATAAAGTCGCTGAAGATGCTCAAAATTCTATAAATATTTCTTTTTCGTTTTTAGGTGGAATATTAGATATTTTTGAAGGTATTGATAAAGCATTTGACAGTTTTGCCTAAATATGATATAATAAATATAATTGGAGGATATATGAAAGTAATTTTAATCAGTGGAAAAAGTGGTTCTGGAAAAGATACTATAGCTTCTTTTCTTAAAAAAATTTATTAGCAAAAAAATAAAAAAGTGATAATTATTCATTTTGCTGATATGGTAAAAGAATATGCTAAATTATATTATAATTGGAATGGTGAAAAAGATGTGGCTGGGCGACAGCTTCTTCAACAGCTCGGTACAAATACAGTGCGCGCGGCCTACCCTAATTATTGGGCTGAACTTGTAGCTAAATTTTTAAATGCCGCAGGAAGAAAAAATCATTTTGATATTGCTTTAATCCCAGATTTACGTTTCTTAAATGAATATTTAATAGTTAAAAAGTACAATAAAGATTGTACTACAATTCGTATAAATAAAATCAATGATGACGGTACTTATATACTTAATAAAGCTTTTACTCAAGAACAAAATAATCATCCAAGTGAATGCGATTTAGATGACTATAATTTTGATATTATGGTTAATAATAATGGAACACTTGAAGATTTAGAACAAAGTGCTCAAGAAATTATTAAAGAATATTTAAATTAAGGAGATAATATGGAACTTTTAAGGAAACTTGATGTTGAAAAGTATTGGTCTTTTCCGACTTCATATAGTCAAGAAAAACGAGAAAATGAAATTAAAGCTATGATAATGGATGGTCGTCATTATTATCAATTAAAAACCGACGGTAATTATAGTGCTTTTGTATGTGATTTTGATGGAGAAAAGCATATTATTAGCAGAGGAAAATCTACTGTTACTGATGAATATTGCCTTCTTGAAGATAGACTATTTTTCTTTAACGCTGTAGCAAAAGTATTTGATAAACCTACTAGATTGATGGGTGAAATCTATTATGACGGTGGAATTGATCGTCAGGTAGGCTCTGTATTGCGCGCGCTACCAGAGAAGTCCAAAAGTATTCAAGATAGAGATTATTATCTTGAAGCGCAAAAGAAAGTAAAATTCACCGCTAAAGACAAACGAGATATTGAAAATAATGAATTTTTTAATCAAAAGTTAAAGTGGAGAATTTTTGACTGCTGGTACTATGATGGTGAAAGCCTCATGAAAACTCCTTGGATTGAACGTCAAAAATATGTTAAAATGGCCGCCGAACGTATAAATCATCCATTAGTTTCATATGTTCCATATTATCCAATGGATAATAATTTTTATGATAATCTTGCTAAGATTTTTGAAAACGGCGGTGAAGGAGTAGTTTGCTATCTTGATAGCGGCATTCCAGAACCTTCTAAAAGAACAGCACATAAAACTCTTAAAGTTAAACGAGAAGTAGAACATCTTTTGGATGTAGTCTTTACTGGTCTTGATGAATGTAAAAAGAATTATGATGGAAAAGAGCTATCTTCTTGGCCTTATTGGGAGAACACTAGAACTGGTGAAAAAATTCAAGGACAATTTTTTGGAGAATTTCAGAATGGCGGCTCTTATATTCCAGTAACTCGTAATTATTTTTATAATTGGCCAGGCGCGGTATTTTGTAGCGCTTATGATGATAATGGAGAATTAGTTCCTATCTGTAAAGTCTCTAACCTAACAGATGAATTAAAAACTTCATTAAGAGATAGTTTTTCTACAGAATGGATGCTTTGTCCCGCAACTATTGGCGGCATGGCGTTAAGTGATGCTAATGGTCTTTCTGTTAGACATCCTTATTTAAAATCTATTCGTAAAAATGATCTTGATCCAAAAGATTGTACTTTAAAGAAAATACTATCATAAGTTATTGAAAAATAACGAGGAGCTATATATGGATTTAGATTTTTTAACTATACCTGAATAGGTTAGTAGTTTAGACCCTGTAAAATTTCAATATTTTAATCAACTTTTTAATCATAGAACAATCATATTAAATCAAGAAATTAGCTAGAATCTCGTATAGACTGTTTATCTTCCTTTACGAGAATTTGAAACTGATTCTTGTACCGAGCCTATAACTTTAATATTAAATTCTATGGGAGGGTCCGTTTCTGACGGATTCTTTCTTGCTCATTATTTAACTACTTATTCAAAAGAACTAAATATTATAGTTACAGGTTGCGCGGCCAGTATGGGCGCTGTAATACTCTGCGGAGGTGGAAAAAATCCTAATGTTCATAGAATGTGCTTCCCAAGTACATATGGACTAATTCATGACGGGTATATTACATTATCTACTAATGAATCTAAAACTGCTTCAGATATTATGGCATTTAATGATAAAGTTGATCTCCAAATTAGAGATTTTATTTTAAGTAACACAAATATTACAGCTGAGCAATACGATGCTCAAACACGCCACCAATGGTTTCTGACAGCAGAAGAAATGAAAGAATTAAATCTGATTGATGAAATTATTGGAAGTGATAATAATGATAATTAATTTTTTAGATACCTCCGCTATTTTAAATGGCGCGCTAACTACATATAAAAAAGATGCTTGTATAAGTTCTATTTCTTTAATGTAGTTATAGAATATAAAAACATCTGCTTTTAAAGACAATCAAATTAAGTATCAAGCTAGATAGGCAGTTAGAGAAATCATTGATAATAATAATAATTTCTTTTTTCCTTCTTTCTCTCAAAGATAGATAGAAAAAACTTTAAAAAAGTATAATTTTTTATCTAATATAAATGATCATTACATAATTTGTTAGGCCGCACTAATGGCAAAAAGTAGCGCATATTAGGTAAATTTTATTACTTGCGATGGCGCGCAATACTTACTAGCAAAAAGAATACCTTCTTTAAATTCAATATATTATGATAAGATATTACTTGATAATTATGAAAATAATTAGTATTGTGGCTGGGGTAAATATTATCCTAATGAAAAACAATTATAGGCGCTATATGCCGATCCTAAAATGAATATTTTAAATTGTAAAACCAATGAATATGCTTAGATTTATTATTAGAATAAATTACAAGATGTTCTTAGATGGTCTGGAAAAGAATACGAACCGTTAAAATATAAGGACATTAAGAGTCGTTTTTTAAATGAAACAATTAAGCCATTAAATTTGTAGCAAAAAATGGCTTTTGATTTATTACAAAATAATTAGATTCCTGTAAAATTATTGCCAGGCGCAGTAGGAACAGGTAAAGATTATCTTATGCTTACTCACGCGCTTGATTTGGTTCAAAGAGGAACTATGAATAAAATTATTTTTGTAAGAAACCTTGTTCCTTTTAAAGATGCACCATAGATAGGATATCTTGCTGGTAATTTACAAGAAAAAATTGCTTGGGGCATGGGGCCGCTAGCATCAATTCTTGGTGCTGCAGGATTATAGGAAATGTAGGCTCAGGATATGATTGAAGCAGTAAACCTTGGCTTTATCAGAGGTATGTCATGGGATAAAACAATTATATATGTTTCTTAGGGTCAAAATATAACTGGCGGCGGCTACAAGTTATTAGTCAGCAGATGCGGAGAAGGAAGTCAATTATGGGTAAATGGCGATATTCTTCAAACAGATGCTAAACGTTTTTAGGAAAATAATGGTATTGATAGATTAATTAAATCACTTAGTGGCGATCCACTATTTGGAATGGTTAAATTAATAAAAACAGAACGTTCTAAAACAGCAGAACTAGCTTCTAAAATTTAATAATGTGGGCGGGAAACCGCCCACTTTTATTTTTGACTTTTTTTAAAATTCATGATATAATAAAAGAAAAAAGGAGGAAAATATGGAAGAGAACTTTGAAGCCTTGAAAAAAAGATATTGGATATTTTTTAATTTCGCTGAATTTGATAATAATGTAGAAAATTTTGCTAAAGATATATATGAAGATATAAAAAATAATATTACATTAGTCGCAGCATTTGTAACGGTCCTTAATCATAAATGCTGGTATTGGTATGATAAGGGAAATGATGAATTATCATCAAAATACTCAGATTTATATTATAAATATAATGATAAAGCTTGGGACTGGTTGGAAGAGCAAGGAACCGACGAAGAAAAAAGTTGGTACTTTAAAACAATGGATTAAAGGAGAATAAAATATGAAAATTTATTTAGCAGGTAGTATATTTTATTATGGAGATGTATTACGAAATACAGAATGGGCTAAAAAAATTCGTGAAGCGATTCCAAATGTAAACTTATATAGTCCAATTGAAAATACTGAAATTAACGGAGCCGAGGGAAAAAAGAAATTTGCCGGCTCACAAGAGATTGCTAATGGAGATAATGTTCGTTTAAACAATACTGATATTTTAGTTGCTTGTATTGATGGAGATATTCTTCCGGCAGGAACTTGCGCCGAAATTGGTAAATTTCATGAAAAAATTGAACGTGGTGATCATAAATATATTGTTGGTATTTGTACCGATAATCGCCAAATGTACTTAACTTATAGTGAAGAAAAAAATAAAGGCGGTGCTGCTTCTCTTGGAGAACAACAATATAGTTATCAGAATCTTTACGTTACTGGTTTAATTAAACAAGGCGGCATTTTAGTATCTAATATTGATGATGCTATTTCTTTTATAAAAGAAAAAGAAAAGGAGTATAAAGATGAATAAAATTATTCATTTCTTCTATTCGCTATATAATCCTTATCCTTGCGGCCGCACTAAAGTTGATAGTTATTTATGTTGTAAACGAAAAATGAATAGATGGAATTCTTATCTAACCAAAGATAAAAGAAAATGTTATTGTCGTTTTTGTAATACCATAAAATTTTCAAGTACTCATCCAATTGATTTTAAACAACCACATAAATGGTAAGGAGGAATATAAAAATGAGTGAAAATTCCTTATGTAATACTTGTGGAAATTTTCATTGTATATTTCAATCAGGCATTAACTACGTTAAATGTGACTTTTATATACCTAAAACTTATGAAGAAATATACATAAAATTTATTGATACTGCTGGCAATTTTCATTGGATAGGAACTAAAGGTGAACATATAATAAAGCTCTCTTTATAAATATTTAAAAGAATTGGTGGAGAAAAAGATGACAAATCCTAGTAAACCAATTGTTCAATTAAAAGATAATAAAATTATAGCAATATATAATTCTGCTTATGACGCCGCAAAAATAACTAATTTATCATATAATCATATACAAAAAGCTTGCCATAATAAACGTGGTGGCGCAGGCGGCTATAAATGGAGATATGCCACTTTAGAAGAAATTGAATAGTATAATAAAGTTTATTATATAAAAGGAGGAAAAAATCATGAATTTTAATCAAATTTCAACTGGCGGACCAGAAGATATGCCAAAATCAACAACTACTTGGACAATAAATAATGATTATTTATTTACGCCTCAAGGATGGATTTGTCCTAAATGTGGAAGAGTATATTCACCTACGACAGAAATGTGTTTTTACTGCGGCAATGAAACAAATCAAATTACTGTAAGCGATAAAACTTTTCCAGATGATTGGTTTATTTATCATGTTACAGACCCTCTAAAAGAACCAGAAGTTCATTTAGATAAAGATTGGAAGAATAAAGAATTTTATGTTGATTATGAGTCTCTACCATATTATAATGATGATAATTTTTATAAATTTTATTTAAATCATAATATATAAAGGAGCATAAAATGAGAAATCCCGGACGTATTAAAATTATTTGTGAACAGCTTGCTTCTATATGGCAGGAAATCCCTGATTGGCGACTTGCTCAACTTATGAGTAATATATTTGCTACAAAAGATTGCTTCTATATGGAAGATAAAGAGTTCATTGAGTATATACAAAAATATATAAAAGAGGTAAAATATGGAGAATAATTTAATTTATGGTATTAAAGATAAACCAAAAACAGTAAAATAGTGGATTCTATATCCACTACAACAAGTCTTTTCTGTATTAACAGCAACATTATTGATTTCAACAGTATGCGGCGCGCCGCTAAGTAGTGGAGTTTTTGCTGCTGGTATTGGAACATTAGTATATCTTATTTTTACAGGCTTTAATAGCCCAATGTTTGTTTCAAATGCGGGCGCTACTTGCTCAGCAGTTATTGCCTCGCTAGCCCTAAGTGGCGGAAACACTGTAGCAGTTATAGTTGGTGGAAGTGTAACTGCGCTACTTTATTGTATAATTGCGCTAGGAATAAAGCTAAAAGGAACTTCTTGGTTGAATAAAATATTTTCAACTTATACTATTGGCGCAATTATTATGGTAATTGGCATTAACTTATCTAAATTTGCAGTATCATATGTTCAAGTAAATAATGAATATAGCTTAGTTGGCATGTTAGTCGCTATCTTTGTTATGTTTGTAACAGCTATTACAGCACGATATGGAAAAGGTTTTATTAAAACAATTCCTTTCCTTATTGGACTTTTAGGTGGATATGTACTATGTCTTGTTCTAGAACTGTTTAACATTCACCTACTAAACTTTTCAGCTTTTGATAATTTAACTCTATTCTCAGTTCCACATTTTGCCTTCTATGACGCCAATTTTTCTAACTTTAATTGGATGTTAGTTCCTCAAATCATTGTTATTTGGGTAGCAACTTCTATTCCAATGCTATTAGAGCATCTTGGCGATCATAAAAGTCTAAGTAGCGTTATTGGAACAGACCTCACTCAAAATCCTGGTATTCATAGAACATTAGTTTCTGATGGCCTCGCGTCTCTTATTGGATGTATTTTTGGAAAAACTCCCAATACTAGCTATGGAGAAAGTATTAGCTGTACAGCTGTAAGTAGAGTCGGCAGTAGTTATGTTATTGTTACCGCAGCTGGCATTATGATTTTAGCCTCATTCTTTACTCCTCTTATGGCCTTCTTTGAAAGTATTAGTTCTGTAATCTTTGGCGGAATTAGTTTTATCGCCTATGGTATGATTGCTTTCTCTGGTCTTAACATGCTTATTAACAGTGGAATAAATTATAAAGATACTTCAAAAGTAATGGTTGTATGCGCTATTCTCACTACTGGTATAAGCGGCGTTGAGCTACAGCTTGGTCCAATTGTATTCAGTGGAGTTAGTCTAGCAATGCTAGTTGGTTTAATTATGGATTTAGTTTTAAATTATAAAAAGAATTGAGGTATAAAATGACATATCAAGGTTCAAAGGCTAAATATTCAAAATATATTTGTCCAATATTACAAAATTATATTGATAAAAATAATATTGAAACTTTTGTAGATTGCTTTGTTGGCGGGGCAAATATAATCACTGATATTAAATGTAAAAACAGAATTGGTATAGACAATAATCAATATTTAATTGCTTTATGGAAATACTTACAAAATAATCCAGATTATGAGTTCCCAGTATATCCATCAAGATAGGATTGGGATAGATGTAAAAATAAAATAGAAGAAAAAGATTGGTATATTGGATTAGTATCAATTTTTTGTAGCAATATGGCTGGTGGATTTCCAGCAGGTTATGATAAAATGGGACTTAGATATAATGGTAGAATTAAAAATTGTAAAAAAGATTTACCATTTTTAAAAGGTGTTAATTTTATCTGCGATGACTATCATAGTATATCAAACTATACAAACTGTTTAATTTATTGTGACCCGCCATATAGCAATACGCATAGATATAATTATCAAAAATTTGATAGTAATGAATTTTGGAATTTTATAAGAGAACAATCTAGCAAAAATTATATTTTTGTAAGTGAACAAAACGCTCCTGAAGATTTTATTTCTATATGGAGTAAAGATATTGAACACAATATTCGTGGAGCAAAAAGAATTGCAACTGAACGTTTATTTGTATTTAATAATGGTCTTATAAAAAATTATTAAGAAATATGCCTATCGCAAGATAGGATTATTTCTTTTTATTAAAGGAGTGTCTAATAAGTCATGATACAAGAAATAATAGATAGATATTATAATTTTATAAAACATAAAGGATGGACTTATGAAACCGCAGCTGAAAAAATAGAATGTAGTCGTACACATTTAGGCCGTGTATTTAATGGACGACGTGCTCCATCTATGACATTACTTATGAAAATGGAAGAGGTTATGAAAAATGGATGAAATTAAAACTTATTGTGTATATACACGTTGGCTAGCATTAGAATTACGTAAACAAGGATTTAAAATTATTAAAACAGGTATAAATGAATATCATCCACAATTTGATGTATGGTTTTTTGAAGATACCAAAGAATTACAGGCCGCTATATCAGCATTAAATAAACAACGTAAACGCGGCTGAGGAGGAACCTAAGTATGCCAAATTATTCAAATCAATTACGTTTAAATTTAACTGAATTAGATAAAATCACACATAAAGAAGGTAATCGCTTTATACAGCCAATTGATTTTAAGTGGGAAGCCGCAGCTATGCGCAACCTTAATGGAAATGCTTATAAAATATGGCGCTATCTTCTACGATGGTATGGTAAAGATTATTTTTATTATTCTCCTGCCGCTATTCGTAAAGAATTAGGTTTAGGAGAAAATGGCGCGACATCAGCTAGAAAAGAATTGGAAGCAAAAGGATACATTACTCCTGTAAATAATAAAGAAAATATTTATACTTTTACTCCTGTTCTTCCGGTTGATTATGAAAATTTAAAAAATAAAAAAGATTTATTTGATGAATAACCACTTTTTTCGTGGTATTCATTGCCACAAAAATCGTGGAATTATATCACGAAAATCGTGGCATAGTTCCACGAAAATCGTGGTCTTTCCACGAAAAAAGTGGCAATATCCACGAAAATCGTGTAAGTAATATAAATATAATATAAATAGAATAAAAATAATAATATAAATAAAAAATAAAAATATGGTCGCGCCGCGACATGAATATTTGACTTAATATAAAAATTACGATATAATTATTATAGAAAAAGAAAGGAGATTAAAAAAATGGGGCTTGATTGTAGAATCATAATGGCAAAAAATCGTAAACAAATCGAGATGGAAGATTTCTGGGACAAGTGTGCTACCGGTTTTGTACGTGATGAAGATGGCTGTATTGATTTTACCGTACCCTCGGAAGTTGCTTATTGGAGAAAATTTTGGGATTTGTATACACCAGTAAGCAATCGTCTTGGACTTGAGAATGGTGAGATGGCTGAAATTAATAAAGATGATCTTTATTTCATTCTTGATATTATTTGTGCCACTCCTGATTATTGGGGTAAGTTTGATACAGTTCCTACAATTTGTGAACTAATTTATCATTATAATGAGATTCGTGAACATGGTATGACATTATTCTTTGAAGGAGATTATTGATATGTCAAGAATAATTATCACTGGAGATACTCATGGTTCTGTTGAAATGAATCGTCTGAGTTTTAAAAATTTTCCAGAGGGACACAACCTTACCAAAAATGATTATGTAATAATTACTGGCGATTTTGGTGCAGTTTGGGATGGAACTAAAACAGATGAGTATTGGCTAGATTTTCTTGAGGATAAGCCTTTTACAACTTTGTTTTGTGATGGAAATCATGAAAATTTTAATCTTCTTTATAATTATCCCGAAGAGGAATGGAACGGTGGAAAAACTCATGTAATTAGACCATCAATTCGTCATCTTATGAGAGGGCAGATTTTTACAATTGATAATAAGAAGTTTTTTGTAATGGGTGGCGCGACCTCTATTGATAAAGGTTTTAGAAAAGAAAATGAAAGTTGGTGGTCGCAAGAAATTCCATCTGTTGAAGAATTTGATGAAGGAATTGTAAATCTTGAAGCTAATAATTATAAAGTAGATTATATTATAACCCATTGTCTTCCAGATAGTTTACTTGATATTCTTTATTGCGGTTATAATGAACATGATTTACTTACCAATTATCTTGAACATATGGTCGCGCGCACTACTACTTTTAAAAATTGGTTTTGCGGACATTATCATACTGATAAAGTAATTCATAATAAATTTTATGTTTGTTATCATGACTTTTATGAAATTACTGATAATAAAATTATAAAAATTGATTAAGGAGATAAGTATGAGTAAAACTATTTATGATTCTGTTTGCCCTAAATGCGGCAGCGATAATTGGTATCAATATAGTACTGATGAAATTGAATTTTCCTCTGATGGGACAGGTCATTATTATATTTACTGCCATTGTAAAAATTGCGACAATGAATGGAAACAACACTATGAGTTTAAGTATACTATTGAGAGGGAGCGAGATTAATAATGCGTTTGTGGCATAAATATCTTATTTCAGTATTACCTCGTGAGCAACTAGTAAGTCAATGGCGCGAATGCAGTGCTCTAGCTTCGAATATTCAAAAGAAGGGTAGCCCTAATCATATTTTATGTAATTTTATTTTAAATTATGATTATGATCATTTTATTTCTTATGCTTATTATATTAGAGAAGAAATGACTAAACGCGGCTATCGTACAATGAATAGTGTATGGAATAAGATTGTTTCACTTAAAACTGATTATAAACTTTTGTCGCTAAAAGATATTTATCCAGAAGAAATGAATGATACTTATTGGACTATATGCTATTATAATCTAATGGAAAAATGGTTGCGCGGCGGCATTAAAAATGAAGATTGGATGAAAATTGATATTGCGGATAGTGAATGGAGAAGTAATTAAGGAGTAATAAATGGAAATCTATCTTGGCGGACCTTGCGATAGTGAACATCGTACTCTAATGGTCCACGTTGCGGAAACACTACGAAATATGGGGCATGAAGTATACTGCCCTTTTGAATTAAAAATTGAAAATGCATGGGATTATTCTCAGGAAGATTGGGCGCAGATGGTATTTAAAGCAGACATTTCCGCAATGAACAGCTGTGACTGTGCTATTGTTATTTCCTTAGGTCGCATTTCTAGCGCGGGGACTAATTGGGAATGTGGTTATCTATATGCTTGTGGAATTCCGGTATATATATTACAGATTACTGGAGCCCCTACTTCTTTAATGACATTCTGTGGCGCAGATTATTTTGTATCTACAAGCGAGGCCGATTTGACAAATGAATTAGAAACTCTTATACCCCTAATTGAAAACCAAATCATTAATTCTTATAAAAAGGAATGCCTTACTGTACTAACATAAATATTGGAGAAAGTATGAAGATTAAATATAAATTGATTTATGAATGGGTGAGTGAAGAACCTGATATTCTTGATTGCATGAATGCGAATGAATATTCAATTGAAGAGGCAATTAATGATTCAATTCAATGGAATCAAGAGGAATTTGCTGATAGATTGAACAGTTATAGCATGAAAATGTTAGGACTTGAAGGACAATTTGAATACGAGGTTGTGAATGATAGGTAAAGATAAAGCAATTGAATATCTTGATTGGTATTTTTATGATGATGATGGTAATGTAGATAAATATGCAATTCAAAAGTATAATAATTTAAAGAATTATATTGATATTTGTGAAAAATGCTTAATGAAAACCACACATATTGAAGCTGGTTTTCAAGGACATAATTTAATTATACAGGAGAGATAAGATGCCTTGTGGTTTTGGTGATAAAGAATGTGCAATTTGTTTTTATGGCTCAGGTTGTATAGCCGCAATGTTAGATGACTATTGGCAACCTGCTACGAAAGAACAATTAATTTCTAGATTAAATAATAATGAATATTCTGATTATAGACAATTAATGATCGATACATTATATTCAAATTTTAATATAAAATATAATATAGAAAAAACAGACATAAAAAAGGTTTAACTTTTCTTTTAATTTATAATATAATAATAAAAAGAAAGGAATAATTATGCAGACACATATCATTGAAGAACAAACTTGTGATATGGGCCACGGGAAAGGTGAATATATCTTTTCAAATATGACTTTAGAACAAGTTTTAGATTGGTTTGAACAAAACTTACATGACTGGGGAACAATTATAATCCAATTTAAAGATGGAGATATTTTAAGAAAATTTGATTATAATTTATATAATGATTCACAATTCTATCATCATTTAAGTTGGGAATATAATTTATTGGTAGAAAAAATAGAATTCTATTATTGTTTTATGAATAAGGACATTATTATTTATTTAAATAAATAAGTCAAATCAATAAGATTTGACTTTCTTTTTAATTTATGATATAATTAAATATAAAGAAAAGGAGGCGATAAAGTGGCTTATGATGCTAATTCAATTCAGGTAAGAGATTTTCGTACTGCCGCACGAACTACACCTGGTATGTATATTGGCGCGGATGGGCAAGATGCAATGTTTAATTGTTTTCTAGAAATTCTTAATAATGCTTGTGATGAAGCTATTATGGGGCGAGGAAACGAAATTACTGTAGAAGTAAATGATAATGATATTAAGATTTCTGATAAAGGAGCGGGAGTTCCCCATGGAAAAAATAAAGATACAGAAGAAGTACTCATCGAAATATACACTTCTGCTCATTCTTCTGGGAAATTTGATTCAACTAATTATAAAAGAGTTCGTGGTATGCATGGTATTGGGTCCAGTACGGTGTGCGTTTGCTCGGAAATTTTTGAAGTATGGAGCAAACGAGATGGGGCAGAATGGCACCTCTTATTCAAAGATGGCATACCGCAATCTAAAACGGCGGATAGAATTCGATCTACAAAAGAAACAGGTACAACAGTGTATTTTAAACCTGATAAAACCATATTCCATCTAAATGATGAAACGCCATCTTTTGATAAAGGACGAATTAAAAATGAATTACGTTTAACTAGTTATTTTATTCCAAATGTTACTTTTATCTATAAAACGAATGAACAAGAAGAAAGGTTCATATCTAAAAATGGGCTAAAAGATTTTGCCGCTGATAATATCACAAAGCCGCTTCATAAACAATATATTTATGGAACAAAAACATTTGATGGCGATATTGATATTGAAGTATTTGCACAATGGACTACAGGACGTGAAAAATGTTATGTATTTTCTAATGGCGCTTTAAATAGTGGTGGTGGTACTCCTGTAACAGGAATGAAAGCGGCTTTTACGCGCACTATTAATGATCAAGCAAAAGAAAATTTTGATAGTGAAATGATTCGTAAAGGACTAGTCACAATAATTAACATTAAACACCCACATCCAATATATCAAAATCAAGTTAAAGATAAAATTCAAAATCAAGAACTTCGTGGTTATACGCAGACAACCTTTACAGAAGCGATTAAAGATTGGATTATAAAAAATCAAAATGATTTTAATAAAATTATAAATATACTTATTACTGATAAAAAAGCAGAAGCCGCCGCGGAAAAAGCACGCCAAGGTGTTCTTAACTTTGAGAAAAAAGAAACAGAGCATAAAAAGCAAAAAATAACTTCTTCTGATAAGTTTAAAGATTGCGAAAAGCATGGGCAAGATTCAATGTTAATTATATGTGAGGGTAATTCAGCACTTGGCGGCCTCATGCCCGCACGAGACGTCAATAAGGAAGCTCTGTATGCTGTGCGTGGTAAGGTAAAAAATCTATTAAAGCATCCACTTGATGAATGTCTTGAAAATCAAGAAGTTTCTGATATCATCATGGCACTTGGATGCGGCATTCAAGAAAAGTATAATAGTAAAAAACTTAATTATGGTAAAGTAGCTATCGCAACAGATGGCGACGTCGATGGTTTCTCAATTATGTGCCTTATCTCAACGCTATTTTATGTGTTGATGCCAAAATTTATTGAAGAAGGCAGACTATGCTGGCTTCGTGCACCACTTTATAAAATTGAAAAAGGTGGACAAAAATTATTCGCCTATAATGATGAAGAGCTAGAAAAAATTCGGCAAGATCGCACGAATTGGGAAATTACTCGCGCAAAGGGTCTTGGTGAACTTAATGCTGATGATATGGAGTGTTCTATGCTTCATCCTACAGAACGAAGGCTTGAAGTATTAACCATTCACGATGCTGAAGCTGCGGCAGCAAGTATTATGATGTTAATGGGGCCAGAGGTTGAAGGTAGAAGAAAATTCCTATTTGAGAATGTGGATTTTAATATATTAAATAATTAAAATGATAATTTATAGATATGAAAAAGAAGATGGCGGAGGGCCATATTTTACACCTGATGGGCATTCAAGGACGTATACAGATATTTATTTTAATGATGATATATTATGTGGAGCTGAATCAATTGATAATTTAAATAAATGGTTTATAGAAAGAAATGCTACTAAATTAATTCAAGATTGTAAAATTGTCAAATATGAAGGAGAACTAATTCATAAATTTATTCATAGTGGAGAGGCAGTGATTAGAAAATCAACTGCTAAACAATTAACTTCTCCTTAAAATTATGTATAAGTTTATAGATAATTATAATTTTTGAGAATGTAGATTTTAGTATTTTAAATAGATAAGGAGAATAGTATGAATAATAATTCGCGTAATCGTGGTATTGGATTTATGGGCTTGCTTACAATAGCATTTATTGTATTAAAACTATGTCATGTTATAGAATGGTCTTGGCTTTGGGTATTGTCTCCACTATGGATTTCATTTGTAATTATTATGATGATTGCTATTTGGCTTGCGAATAAATTTCAATAAATTTAAATTGGGATAGGGCTTGGACGTTAGAAATAAAAGAAAATTTCTTATTTAAAATGTTGATTTAATATCTTAAATAATTGAGGTAAATATGAATATTGAGAATGCAAAAATTACAAATACACGTATTTCTATGGCTGACCATGGTTGCTTAACTTTTGATTTAACACTTGAAGGTGCCGGTTGGGGTTGTAATTACGGTGGATATTGTATTGGTAATGGATACTTAGGTGCTAAAGAATTTACAGCAAGTTCAGGTAATGGACTCGTGGCTATAATGAAGATTATGGATACAGTCGGTGTAGAGTGTTGGGAAGATTTAAAAGGTAAATATGTTCGATGCAAGATAAATGATTGGGGAGGAACTATTGATGAAATTGGTAATTTAATAGAAAATGAATGGTTTAATATTCGTGAATTTTTTTCTAATAATAATTAACAATAATTAAAATTTCTGATATATAATAAGAGGTATAAAAATGGATAATAAATATAAAATTATGGATATTTTATTAGAAGAATTTAAATATATTTACTGTGATAGTTGTAGACTTCAAGACAGTGAAAATTGTGAAGGATGCTATAGAAAATATATTAATTGGTCTTTGTCATCAGAAACAGCAGCGAATATTGCTGATAAAATTATAAATGTATTTGAAGATAATAAACCATAAATTTTGAATGGATGATAATATGAATGAAAAAGAATTTATAGCAGCTATAAATGAGATTATTCTTAGTTCAACAGCTAATGGTGGTGATCCCGGTGGTCCTTATATGACGGAGCAAGAATGGGCACAAAAAAGTATAGAAAAATTATTATATTTATTAAATTTAAATAATAAATACCATGTTGAATTAGTTAGAAATTTAAGATATGATCTCACAACTTGGATAGATCCAATTCCGCAAATAGTTGACAATAATTAAATTTTATGTTATAATATAAAATGGGAGATAAGAAGATATGGCACAAAAAATTGATATGACGGGTTGGATATTAAGTGAACATGGTGTCCCAGACAGTATTCTCACCGTCCTTGAAGAAGATAAAGAATACCGTATTTTGCATAATATTAAATTAACTGAAGCATATTGGAAATGTCAATGCAAATGTGGAAATATAATCAGTGCACGAGGCTCTTCACTAAGAAGAGGAGATATTTTATCATGCGGATGTATTCAAAAGCAGCGTACATCTGCTGCCAGAAGATATAATTTAGTTGGACAACGCTTTGGAAAATTATTAGTATTAGAATATAGTAAAACTTATACAAGACCAAATGGAAAAAGTGGAGATGCCATTTGGAAATGCCGATGTGATTGTGGCAATATAACATATGTAGTAACTAATAGTTTAATGAGCGGTCAAACAACAAGTTGTGGTTGTAATGTTTCATCCGCAGAAGAATTAATTAGAACCATATTAATAAAACATAATATTCCATTTGAAGTTCAAAAACGGTATAATGATTGTAGAGATAAAAAGCCATTACCTTTTGATTTTTATATAAATAATAATTTTTTATTGGAATATGATGGGGAACAACATTATAAAGAATGGAATCGTGGAGAATCAACTCTGGCAGATAGACAAAAACATGATAATATTAAAAATAAATATGCAAAAGATAATCATATTCCTTTAAAACGTATACCATATTGGGATTATAATAAAATAACATTTGAAACTATTATGGATGATACGTTTTTATTAAAGGAGAAATAATAATGCAAAAGAACGTAGATTTTCAAAATACATTAGAGGCATCGTTTCTTGCCTACGCTGCTTCGGTCGCGCAGGAACGAGCAATTCCCGATGTAAGAGATATGCTAAAGATTGGTCTTCGTCAAGGCTTATATGCTCAATATACAAACAAATTAACTTATAAAGATAAATTTCAAAAGGCGCAAAAAAGTGTCGCAGCGGCTATGACTCAATCATATGTTCATGGTGACGCAGCGATGTATGATACTTTTATTCGCGCGGCAAGACCATGGTCCTATCGTTATCCTCTTGAAGCAGTTCAGGGTAACTATGGTAATCCTACATCACCTGATAGTCATGCTCAAGCACGTTATGTTGAAATGAAAGCCGCGGAAATATCTAGTATATTTTTTGATGGCTTAAAGAAAAATGCTATTGGCGACGAATATTATTCAAATTATGATGATACTGAAATGATTCCAAGTGTCTTCCCTTCAATTGGCTTTTGGAATATAGTTAATGGATGCTCTGGTATTGCGGTTGCTTTAGCCACTTCAGTACCAGCTTTTAATCTTAAAGAAGTAAATAATGCGTTAATTACTTTAATTAAAAATCCAAATGCTACTTTTGATGAAATATATTGTATTCCGGATTTTCCTTGCGGCGGTACAATTATAAATCCTAGTGCTGTAAAAGAATCGTTGAAAATTGGTAAAGGCGAATCTATTAGATTAAGAGCAACATTAAAATATATTCCTGATCAAAACATGATTCAAGCAACCGAACTTCCTCATAGTGTCTTTACTAATACTGTAATTGATCAACTCGCTGAATTAGTAAATAACAATGAAAGTTATGGTATTGAAAGAGTAGTAGACCATACAAAAAAAGAAGCAGATATTCGTATTTATCTTTCTAAAGGCGTAAATCCAAAACGAATGATTGAAAAACTTTATAAAGATACCTCATTAGAATATTGGTATTCTGTAAATATGGTGCTTCTTGACCAAGGAAGATTCCCTAAAATTTTTGGATGGAAGACAGCTTGTGAAGCTTATATTACTCATATTCGTCTTTGTAAACGTCGTGAAATTCAATTTGATTTAGACAAAGCTCTTGCTAGAAAAAATATTGTAGAGGGCTTGATTAAAGCATATTCTATTATTGATGAAATAATTGCTTTAATTAAATCTTCAGCTAATCCAGCAGAAGCATCTGTTAAATTGATTTCTGAATATGCCTTTAATGAAGAACAAGTAAAAGCAATTCTTGCTATGAAACTTTCTTCATTAACTAAACTTGATATTGTAAAACTTAATAATGAACTGGAAGAACTTAATGAAAAAATATCCTGGTTCCAATACTTATTAAATAACCCCTCTGCTCTAGATGAAGAACTAATAAAGATTTTAAAAGATGTAGCTGAAAAATTTGGAGACGAGAGAAGAACAAAAGTATTGAATTTAATTGATAGTAATTCTGAAGACTTGGAAGAAGTTTCAGAAGAAGAAGTTGGTATTTTACTTTTTGATAATAATATGTTGCGCGTGGTAAAAAGAGATGATATTCAGGGCGCAAAGCGGGGAAGAAAAGGAACTAATATTAAACCTCCTAAAGGCGCAAATCTAATAAATACCTTGTATACAACTACACTTGGAACTGTTGCTGCTTTCACAAATGCGGGCCGTATGTATAATTTTAATCTCTCGGATATTGATTGTGATAAAGATTATTCAATTTATGAACTAATCAATGTTCAAGGAGATGAAAAAATTATACTTCTCACTGATATGACTTCTTTTAATGCTTATCATAATTTAATTACAGTAAGTAAAAATGGATACATTAAAAAAAGTAAAATCAGTGAATATAATACAAAAATAAAGAAAGGCGTAGTAGCAGTAAAACTGGAAGATAAAGATAGTCTTGTGGGAGTATTTCTATCTAGAAATGAAAAAGATAGAATGTTTATTGCCGGTTCTGGCGGGAACTATAATTTCTATAAAGTAGAAGAAATTTCTGCTACTGGTCGCGCGACTAAAGGCGTAAAAGCAATTAAATTAAATACGGGAGAATTTATTCAGTCAGTAACTATAGTAAAAGAAGATATTCCTTACAGGGGAATTTTAACTATTACTTCGTCTGGTAAAGGTAAAATAACTTCAATTGAAGATTTTCCAGAAACAAGTCGTGGAATAAAAGGACCACAAGTTATGGCAACTAAAGAAGAAAAACTTTCTGTGGTCTATGCCGTTCCTGATACACAAGAAAAAATCTTTATTTCTACTAATAATAAAGCCGTATTATTGAATATAGAATCAATTCCAGTTCAAAATAGAATTACAACTGGAGTACGCATTATAGATGCGAGGGACAGTAACACAACTATTGAGATTATGTAAAGGAGAATAAAAATGGATAAACATTATCTAAAACTTTTTACTTAGCTAGCTCATACTATTGAAGTTCTTGCTGAACAGGTGATTTCTATTAACCATGATAAGAAAGATGAAAAAGGTGAAGAGACTGCTACTATCATGCGCGATGATTATCAGCAACTTTATGATAGAATGCGTCAGGCTGATTTTGACCCGGTTACACTTTCTAAGCGAGACTATGCTCGTTTCCTTGTCGGCGCGATTATAGTAGTTCAGCAAATTGAAACTCGTATTGAGAATGAAAAGAAAGCTATTTCTGGCTATAAAATTGATTTAATTCCTAAACTTGAAAGAATTATAAATGAAATTAAAGAAGGGGAAGAAGATAAATTACCAGCTTTAATTTCAGAGCTATTTGAAATCAAGCCAGAAGAAAAGACAGAAACTAATTCTTCTAATGAAGAAAAAGTTAAAGAAAAAGAAAAGTCTAATAATTGACTAAAAGCAAAAATTACGCTATAATATAATTGTTGAAAGGGAGAAAAAGTCCTTCAACCTCGGTAAAAAGAAAAAATTATTATTTGACTTTTTACGAAAAATACATTATAATAGATATATAAGAAGGCGGGAGACTGACTTCTTAATATAAAAAAATATTTTAAAAAGAAAAAGGAGATTATTACTATGACTGTTAATAGCGAACTCGTACTAAACTATCTAAAGAAAGAATTTGGCAAGGAACATACAAAGCAGGAAATCGCCGAGACTCTAGGCATTTCTCTCCCCGCCGTAACCGGTAGTGTTAATTCTTTAAGGACTAAGGGTTATGTCTCTGAGCGTGTTGAAGAAGTTGAACTTGAACCCGCAACTGAAACCCGCAAGGCTAAGATGAAGGTTATTCGTTATGAAACTCTAACTGAAGCTGGTCTATCCTATGATCCTCAGGTTGAGGCTGAGCAGAAGGCTGCTGAAAAGGCCGCGAAGAAGGCTGCTAAGGCTTGATGGAAGGCTTGATGGAAGGCAGTCCGAAAGGGCTGCTTTTTATTTGACTAATAATAAAATTTGAAATATAATAATATTGTAAAAGATAAAAAATAAAGGAGAAAAAAATTATGAAGAATATTCTTGAACAGGCAATGAATAAAGTAAATGTAGTAGGGAAACTTCTTTAGGCGGCTGTATTTGATGGTTCTCTGAAGGATGGAAGAAAATATCTAAGAGCTAATCTTACTATTAAAGTGACGCAGACTTATGGTGGACGTGAAGAAGTAAGTGAAATTCCTGTAAGCATGTTTGCTGCACAGTATACTAATGATGGTCGTCCCAATCCGGGTTATAGTCAGATTCAGGACCTTACTAATATGAAGAGCGCGCAGACCGTAGGTTATGATAATGCTGATGTAGTTAGAATTAGCGGCGCAAATCTTCGTGAAAATAACTTTGTTTCAAAGAGTGGTCAGCTAATTGATGGTTGGCAGATTAACACTTCTTTTATCAACCTTGGTAAAGGTGACGGTGTAGCTTCTTTCGCTGCTGATATTTTTATTATGGATATGAGTCGTGAAACTGACCGTGATGGTGATGAAACTGGACGTCTTATTATTAAGGGCGGCCTAGTCCAGTATGGTGGACGCCTTGATGTTGTGGAATTTGTTGTTGAAAATCCTGAAGCAGTTGATTTTGTTGAACGTAATTGGAATATTAATGATACTGTTGGAGTTAAGGGTCGTATTCGTGTAAGCTCTAGAGAAGAAAAAGCGTCTGGTGCTTCTAGTTCTTGGGGTGAAGATGTCCCTGATATGACTACTAGAACTATTAGGGAACTAGTTATTACGACAGGTAATGACGAAGGCAAGGAAGAAGAATTTGCTTATGATCCTGCTGATATTAAGAAAGCTTTTAATGTAAGAAAGGCAAATATTGAGCAGCTACAGATTGATGCTAAGAACGCAAGTGCTAAGAAACCTGCAGCTCCGGCAGCTACTGCCTCTAAGTATAGCTGGGAGTAATCCCAGCTATTTCTTATAAGGAGGGATATAAATGGCAAAGATAAATTTAGCAGAATTACAGCCAACAAGATTATGTAAAGATTTACGTGGACGATTTGTTGAAATTTTCGGTCGTGAAAAAGCAGGAAAAACAAGTACTGCTGTGTTGTGGCCGCGCCCGCTACTTTGCGCCTTTGAAATTGGTTATCACGCATTAGCAAATATATATGCTGCAGATATTGATAATTGGAGCACTTTTAAAGATATCTGTCGTCAGTTAAAAAAGCAAGAATTTAAAGAACGTTTTGAAACTATTATTATAGATACTGTTGGCATAGCTTATAGTATGTGTGAAGACTATATAAAGCAACAGCAGGGAGTCACAGAAATTTCTGAAATTCCTTGGGGTCGCGGTTTTAAAATGTTGCGTGAAGAGTTTGAGAAAACTTTTAGAGAACTTTCTAAACAAGGATATGCTATTGTTTTTATTGCTCATTCAAAAACAAAAACCACAGATGTAACAGATAGTGAAGGAAATAAACTTGAACAAATTAGTCCTAATTTACCACCAGCATGTGCTGAGGCAGTAAATGGCTTAGTTGATATTATTGCTTATTTAGGAGTAGAATATGATGAAAATCGTAATGCTACTCGTTGGTTATATTTAAGAGAAACTCCCACTATTTTTGCGGGATCAAGATATAGAGCGATTGTGCCTAAAATTCCTTTAAGTTATGATGGTTTAGTAAAAGCAGTGGCGGACGCTATGGAAGAAGAAGCTAAAATTACTGGTACTAGTTTTATGACTGAAGAAGAATTAAATAACTCTAATATTGAGAAGCCAGAAGCTTCTTTTCAAGAGGTAATGACAGAAGCTAAAGAATTGTGGAGTAGATATTTAGATGCTGCTAATTCTCAGGAAGAAAAAGACATAAGATTAAATACAATGCAAGCGATCATTTCTAAAATTTTTGGCGGAAATGGCTTTAAACTAAGTCAAGCAATACCGCAGCAAAAATCTTTAGTAGAATTATTTAATGCAGAAATGGAAGATATTATATAAAAAATTTTTATTGGGCTTATGTGGAAACATAAGCTCTTTTTTGACTTTTTTTGAATTTTATGTTATAATATAAATAGAGCATGAAATAGAAAGGAGTTTATATGTATGAGTGATACGTTAAAATGCTTTGAATGTAAGCAATCATTTAGAAAAGAAGAATTGGTTTTTTATACTCCAATCTCTGCTAAAATTGGACATAATTATTGTATTAAATGTCTACAGGAAAAACAGCAAAGAGAAAAGTTCTCAAATAAAGTATGTGAGATTTTTGGTTTGAAGTCTCCAGGGCCTCGTATTTGGACTGAGAGAAAACGTTTAATTAACACTTATGGATATACAGATGACGTAATAGTAAATTGTTTAGATTATATTTATAATGTAGACAAAAAGAAAAAGTTATCTGAATCACTTTGTTTAGTTAATCCAACTACAGTAAATAGAATGATGAACTATCATCGTTCTGAAGAAAATAAAATTAAACGCATGGCTAACATGATTGCAGAAACTGAACAAATTAAACCGCACATTGTTCCAATAGAAAAGAAAGAAAATAAAAAGCAATCATGGGATTCGGATGAATGGCTTGATGATTAAGGAGGGTTTTAATTGACATTATCAGATAAAATGGCATACCGTCAAATTATCGGTTGTTTAATGAAAAACCCGCTTCTTTTTTTAGAATATATAGATATAGTACCAACTGATTTTGATATAAAAGTCGCGCGAATTTGCTTTATAAATATTAGAAAGCTTTATGATGAAGGCGCGACTGTATTAACTCCAATTGAAGTAGATCAAGAAATTGAAAAACATGAAAATAGCGCAGAAATTTATAAAAAAGAAGGCGGGCTAGACTTTTTAAAAACAGCGTATGAATTTGCCGAGCCAACTAACTTTAAAATGTATTATACTCGTTTAAAAAAATATGCGCTATTAAGAAGGCTATATAAAGAGAAGTATGATATAAGCGAATTTTATATAGATGATAAAGATATAGATGATCCATTAAAAGCATTAAGTATACAAGAGCATTTTGATGAATCAAGTCTTGAAGATATTTTAAATTCAATTGAGGGTAGATATAATATTATTAGAAATGAGTTCTTAAATGGTGGGCGCGCAAAAGGTGATCCAGCAGAAGGAATTACAGAACTTATTGAAGAGTTACAACGTACTCCTAATATGGGACCAAGCTTAGAAGGAAGAATATTTAGTAGCGTATGTAGAGGAGCAAGACAAGGATGCTTTTATTTAAAAAGTGCTTCTTCTGGTTGTGGTAAGTCAAGAGGAAGTGTATTTGATGCCTGTCATTTAGCTTATCCTATAAGATGGTCATATGATGATGAAACTTTCGTTCAAGCTATGGATTATAAAGGAGATCCAGTTGAACCAGAAAAAGTATTATTTATCGTAACAGAGATGGATAAAGAAGAATTACAAACGATTATTCTAGCTTATCTATCTGGAGTTGATGAAGGACATATTTTAACTGGTAGATATGATTGGGGAGAATTATCAAGGGTTGAATATGCCGCACAAATAATTAAAAAATATAGCGGTTATTTTTTAATTGAAGAAATAAGTGAACCGAATCTTGTTAATATACAAGCAACAATTAAAAAATATGCGACTATAGAAAATGTTAAATTTGTATTTTACGATTATATTCATACAACCGCGGCCTTAGTTAATGAATTTTCAAAAAACGGGCTGCGAGAAGATGTCGTACTTATGCTTCTCTCAAATCAACTTAAACAGTTAGCAAAGGATTATAATTTATTCATTATGTCAGCAACTCAAGTTAATGCTAACGCAATGGCTGAAGATGGTGAATTTAAAAATGAAACTAGTATAAGAGCTTCAAAAGCAATTGTAGATAAAGCTGACGTAGCAATGGTTATGACCAGAGTGAACGATAAAATCTGGAATAGTTTAATGCCACAATTAAAGATTGGGGTAAGAGAAAATTTAATAGATCCTAAGATTATTGAAGATTCAAATTATAAACCAACGCATATTATTGATATATATAAAATGCGAAGAGGAAGATATAAAAATGTTAGAATATGGATAAGTCTTCATCTTGGCACTGGAAGAAGAAAAGATTTATTTATAACCTCAGCAGATAATCAACCATTAGGAGAAATTCCTGATTTATTTGAAACTTCAACTTTCGTTCCAATACTTAATTGGAAAGAAGGGATAAAATGATTTCTACATTAAAAAATCAAGATGAAGAATTAAACTATATAAATATTACTAAACAAGATATCTTTAAATCTATAACTTTAGAAGATGTTAAAAATTTTCTTGAAAGTTTAGGTGTTTCTAAGATTATTGTAAATGAAAATAAAAATTATATAGTTTGTCCTACAATATGTCATAATCCAATAGAATATGCTGAATCAATGAAACTTTATTGGTATCAAGACCATAAAATCTTTCGTTGTTATACTGAATGTGATGAAAGTATGACAATTTTTAAATTATATCAGAAATTTATTAAAGTAAATGAAAATAAAGAAATTTCTGAAGAAGAAGCAATTAAATATGTAGCAAAATGTTTAAATCATTTAGTTCAAGAACAAACGCCAATAGAAAAGAAAATAGATATTGATTTTGAGAAATATCAGTTCGATAAAAATATTCCACAACTTCCAGCTTATTCATCTGCTTTGTTAGGATGCTTTACACATTATTATCATCCATTATGGCTAAAGGATGGTATAAAAAAAGAAGTTATGGATAAATTTAAAATTTCATTTTCAATTAGCCAAAATAAAATTATTATTCCACATTTTGATATAGATGGTAGATTAGTAGGAATAAGAGGTCGCGCGCTAAATGAAGAAGATATTGCTTTAGGTAAATATCGTCCAATACAAATTGGGACTACTACTTATTCACATCAGTTACAGTTTAATTTGTATGGAATATATGAACATAAAAAGGGTATTATCGCGCGCAGACAAGCCATAATTTCAGAAGGCGAAAAATCTGTAATGCTTGATGATGGATATTATGGCGAATTTAGCAATTGCGTAGCCTGTTGCGGCTCTACATTTAATAAATATCAAATTAGTATGTTAACTGATATATTAGGCGCAAACGAAATTATAGTAGCGCTGGATAAAGAATACGATGATTGGCGTTCACTTCGTGCGAAAAAATATAGAGAAAAAATAGAAAAGATGTGTAGAAGATATACAAATCAAGCATCATTTTCTTATATTTGGGATTATGATAATCTTTTAAATGAAAAAGATTCTCCTTTTGATAGAGGAAAAGAAGTTTTTGAAAAACTTTATAAAAGCAGAGTAAAAATTAGATGAAAGGAGTAATGTAAATGAAATATAAACTAAGAAAAAATTTTACAAAAGACCCAGAAAATGCTATATATGAAATACTTACAGATAGGGGAGTAGAGGATTTACAAAATTTTATACATCCTAATGAAGGATGCGAATTAGATTCACATGACTTAAATAATATTGAAGCCGCCGCAGATAAATTACTTTCTCATTTGAGAAAAAATAGTAGTATACTAATTGTAGTGGATTAACGTCATAGTCCACTTTAAACCGGTTAAATTGCGGGAAGTTCCTTAGAGCCTTAACAACCAAATTAAAATAGTAATATTTTAATGGCGAGGTTAGCGACCAAGGTAAGGTAAAATCGTTAAGGATTGGATAACCAGACGCAGCGAAGTTTCTTATTACAAGAAAAACGTTCAACGACTATAATACCGGACATATTTTATATGTATTGTATAGTCTAATCCCTAAAAATTCTTATTCAAGAATTATTAAAAATACGATGAAAATCGGGGTATATAATGTGCGACGCAGATGGTTTTACAAGTAGTTCTATTTTATGGCTTTACATTAAACATATTTTCCCTAAAGCTAATTTAGATTTTACAGTTCATGAGCATAAACAACATGGACTGGATGACAAAATAGACTGGATTAGTAATGAAGCAAAATGGGATTTAGTCGTTGTTCCAGATGCTGGAAGTTACGATGTTGAAGAACATAGGATTCTTAATGATATAGGAATTGATGTTATTGTATTAGACCACCACGAACAATTATATGATGAAAACGGAAAACCAATTATTTCAAAAGCTCCTAAAACTATTGTTGTAAATAATCAATTATCTCCAAATTATAAAAATAAATCTTTATGTGGCGCGGGCGTAGTATATAAATTCTGTGAGGTTTTAGATGAAAAATTAGGAATAAATCAAGCAAGTAATTATATTGATTTAGCTGCCTTAGGAGAAATTGCTGATGTAATGAATAAAGCAGATACAGAAACAAATTATATCATGCAGGAAGGGCTATCTCACATAAAAAATAAAGGCTTCCAAACTTTAATAGAAGCTCAATCTTTTTCACTAAAAGAGAAAGCCAAGTATCCGTATCCAGGATTAACAACAACAGATATTGCTTTTTATATTGCGCCATTGATAAATGCTATTACTAGAGTTGGAACATTAGATGATAAAAGAACAATGTTCTATTGTTTTATTGACCCGATGAAAGAAGTTCCTAGTACAAAACGCGGTGCAAAAATTGGTGATATAGAATATGCCGCAGAAAAGACTGCTAGAGTTGGTGCTAACGCAAAATCAAGGCAGAATAAAATAAAAGAAAAAGCAATTGATTTGATTGATTTTAAAATCAAAAGAGATAAGCTAGATGAAAACAATATTATAATAGTTGAATTAACAAATGCTGATGACATTCCTCAAGAAATGACTGGCTTAATTGCTATGGCGGTAGTAACTAAATATCATAAACCATGTCTTATTGGAAGGAAAAATGAAAAAACTAATTATTTCCAAGGTAGCGCGCGAAGTGATGGAAACTTTATATCCATGCCAAGCTTGAAAAAGTTCTTAGAGGAAAGTGGATATTTCATCTATGTTGCGGGTCATGAAAACGCTTTCGGGCATGGTATAGACTATGATAATATTGGTTTATTTACTAAATATGCTAATTCTACTTTATCGCCAGCTGACTTTGAAAATTGTTATATAGTAGATTATATATTAGATGCTCGTGATGATAATTATGAATTACTAGACACTCTAGGAAGATATCCAGAATATTTTGGTAATCAAATTGATAAAATTACAGTAGTAGTAGAAAATATTTCATTAGAAAACATTCAATTGATGGGCGCAGATAAAGATAGTATAAAAATTAGTTTTAATGGAATAGATTATGTAAAATTTAAAGATATGAATTTTATTGAAGAAGTAATGTCTAATAGGCTAAAAGAACTTACTATTAAAGGCAGCGTTAATTTAAATACATGGGGCGGGCGCACTACAGTTCAATGCTTTATCGAAGATTATGAATTTAAATGTGATGATCATAAATATGATTTTTGACTTTTGGTATAAATTATGCTATAATATGATTAAAAGGAGATGATAAAATGAGTTTATATCCCGGTAGTGTTCATAATCATACTGATTACAGTAATGAAACTCTACGTGATTGTATTAACACAGTTTTCAGCTTAATTGATTTAGCAATTAATCTTGGGCATGAATGTGTGGCAATTACAGACCACGAAACTATTTCTAGTTATATTAAAGCAGAGCAATATTATAAAAAAGTCAAAGAAAAGCATCCAGATTTTAAACTTATTCGTGGAAATGAAATTTATCTTACACGAAATGGTTTGAACGCAAAGAATTATGATAGAACAAAAGATAGATATTTTCATTTTATTCTTCTTTGTAAAGATTTGATTGGATATCATCAAATCTGTGAGTTATCAACTCGCGCGTGGATGCGTTCATATATGAGCCGCAGATTACGTAGACGTCCAACTTATTATCAAGATTTAAAAGATATAGTAAAAGCTAACCCTGGGCACTTGATTGCATCAAGTGCTTGTTTGGGTTCACAATTAGATAAATTTTTACTTCAATATATGGATACGGGCGACGAAGAATTTTATATCACAGCAAAGCGCTGGTGTCTATATATTGAAGATATTTTTGGAAAAGGCAATTTTTACCTTGAAATGCAGCCATCCAATAATAGGGAACAGATTTTTATAAATAAACAACTTTTAAAAATTTCAAAAGAACTCAATCTTCCATATATCATTACAACCGATAGTCATTATGGAAGGCCGGAAGATGCGTCTATTCACGAAGCCTTTCTTAATGCCCAGGAAGGCGAACGAGAAGTTAAAAGTTTCTATGCTACCACTTATATGATGAAAGATGAAGAAATTAGAAGTTTCTTTCCATATTTAAGTGAAGAAGAACTTGAAACGGCATATAATTGGATTCGTCATATAAAAGATGAATGTGAAGATTTTAGTATCCTGCAGCCGCTAGAAATCCCTCAGCTTCCTTGGCGTCATTTTGAAGGCCCGACTGGATTAGAATTAGCGCGTATGATTAAAGTTATACCAGCAATAGAAAAATTTTATAATTCACCTTATGAAGCAGATAAAACATTAGTAAAAGCCGTATATCATGGTATAATAAATCATCCAGATCTTCAGAATGAAAAAGCCTATCAGGCAATTAACAAATGTCTTGAAATGACACGGGAATCAAGTGAAGTTAATAATGCGCGTTGGTCAGCATACTTTTTGAATCTTCAAAAGATTATAGATGAATGTTGGAATGCAGGAACATTAGTTCTTCCTGCCAGAGGTTCTGGTATGGGATTTGTTCTTCTGTATGCTTTAGATATTATTCAAATTAATTGTTTAAGAGAGAATACTAAAACTTATCCTTGGAGGTTTCTTAACCCAGCTCGTGTATCTGTTCTAGATATTGATGTAGATATTGAAGGTTCAAAGCGTGGTCAGGTATTAGCGCATTTAAGAAAAGTATATGGTGCAAATCGTGTTTCAAACGTAGCGACTTTTAGACTTGAAAAATCTAAATCAGCTGTTCAGACCGCAGCCCGTGGATTAGGAATTGATATTGATGAAGCACAGTATGTATCAAACTTAATCACCGCAGAACGTGGCGCAACATATACTTTATCTCAGATGTATTATGGAGACCCAGAAAATGGTATTGAACCTAACCAAGCCTTCATAAATGAAATTAGTAAATATGATAGATGGTGGGAAGTTGCGAGTAAAATTGAAGGATTGATTTGTGGGGTAGGTATTCACGCTGGCGGCGTAGTGTTTAAAGATAAAGATTTCACAGAATCTAGTGCTCTTATGCGCGCACCTGATGGAACCGTTATCACACAATTCGAACTTCATGATCTGGAAGCTGTTTCAGAAATTAAAATGGATTTGCTTTCAGTTGAAGCCGCTGATAAAATTCATACTTGTTTAGACTTGTTAGTAGAACAAGGATATGTTCCAGCAGGCAAGAATTTGCGTGAAACATATATGAATGCGCTTGATGTGTATAAAATTGAGCGTAATGATAAAAAGATGTGGGATATGGTTCAAAATCATGAAATCGTATCATTATTTCAAATGGAACAACAGAGTGGAGTTCGTGGTATTGCCTTAACCCATCCAAGAAGTGTTGACGAACTAGCTACTTTAAACTCAGTTATCCGTCTAATGGCAACCGAAAAGGGTGCTGAATCTCCACTAGATAAGTACACTCGTTTCAGAAATATTCCAGATGCTTGGGATAAAGAAATGAAATTATTTGGTTTAACTGATAAAGAAAGAGAAATTCTTCATAAAGAACTAGATATATCAAATGGTTTATCAATTACTCAAGAGCAGTTCATGCAGTTAGTCCAACTGCCGGAATGTGGCGGCTGGGATTTACAATTTGCTGATAAATTAAGAAAAAGTATCGCTAAATTTTTTGGTGCTTAAAAAAGAAATTTTTTATGAAACTCGGAGCAAAATAGGTGAAATCTAAGTAAGCTTAATCACATAATCTTTGAGGATAAATCAAGGAGGTATGTGGTATGAAAACAAAAATTACATAGGATATTTTAGATATCTGGAAAACAAGATATCTCAATGGTGAAACTGCGCGTAATATATGGCAAGATTATAAAGATTTATGCGCAGAATGTACCGTTGAAAGGCACATTAAACAAATGGGAATTTCTCGCGGAAGAGGAGTTAAATATAACATTGAACAAAATAAAAATAATATTATACAAGAATATTTAACTTCTAATTATACAAGTCAAGAATTGGGTGAAAAATATAATTGCAATGAACGTACAATTTGTGAAATATTAAAACAAGCGGGAATAGAGTTACACTCTGGAAAACGTTCATCTTGTAATGAAAAATATTTTGAAGTAATAGATTCGCCCAACAAAGCATATCTTTTAGGTTTTATTACTGCGGATGGAGCGATTATAGGAAAATATAATAGTAGCTGTGTGATTGAAGTGCATGAAAAAGATAAAGCTTTAATTGAATTCGCGCAAGCAGAAATTAATCCTAATGCAACTATTACTAAATGTATTAGTGAAAAAAAACATAATTATAGGATTAATTTTTCTAGCAAAAAGATATGTCAAGACTTAGAGAAATATGGAATTGTTCCAAATAAAAGTAAAATTATTGAAACAATTCCAGAACATTTAATTCCTGATAATTTATTACGTTATTATTTTCGCGGCTTGATAGATGGAGATGGATGTATTCATATGAACGGCGGCATTTCTATTTACTCAGGGAGTGAAATATTTATAAAAAACGTACAAAATTGTTTAATTAAAAAATTAAATGTATCAAGACTAAAGATATATCATGGTACTACATATTTTGTAAGTTGGACCAAAAAATCAGATAGATAGAAATTTTATAATTTTCTATATAAAGATTGTCTAAATGATACATTTTATTATCCTCGAAAATATCAAAGATTATATGATAGCTTATATGATAACACCTAGATAACTGAATAAATTACGAATAGGTTATTCAGTATTGTAGAGCATAGGCAGTGAATAAATATAATCTGCCCACGAGTGTTCCGCATCTAAACGTAAAGTCGTAGATGAAAATATATGCCGACCTTATAGGAAACTATAAGAAGTAAAGGATAAAAAGCCTTTACGGTAACAAAGTGAAGAAAAATCCGAAAGAGTATGAAGAGCTTGAAAAGAAATTTTTTGAACGTGTAAAAGAGCAAAAATTGAGTGAAAATTTCTGTAATTATGTATGGAAAGTAGAAATCGCGTTAAGTAGAGGATATGGTTTTAATGCGGCCCATACTTATTCGTATTCTATGGTTGCTTTACAAGAAATGAATTTAGCATATAAATATCCAATAATCTTTTGGAATACCGCAAACTTAATTGTAGATAGTGGTGGCACCTCAGAAATTGAATATGATGAAGATGGTGAAGCATCTTATATTGTAGAAAATGAAAGAGAAGAGAATGAAGAGGATAATGAAGAGCTTGAAGATTGGGAAGAAGAAAATGAAACCGAAGAAGATGTAAAAGAAGAAAAGAAAAAAGAAAAAACTAAAACTGTAGATTATGGTAAGGTTGCCGCGGCAATAGGTAAATTCAGTAATTATGGTATTAAAGTTGCCGCACCAGATATTAATTCTTCTTCTTTTACTTTTACTCCAGTTGTAAAAGACAATACGATTCTTTATGGATTACGAGGAATTACAAGACTGTCAACTTCTACAATTAAAGATATTATGATAAATCGACCCTATACTTCAATAGAAGACTTTCTTACAAAAGTAAAAGTTAATAAAGTTCAAATGATAAATTTAATTAAATGCGGAGCTTTTGATAAGTTAGAAAATCAGCCAAGGGAAGAAATCATGAAAAAGTATCTTTCAAGTATAGCTGATAAGAAACAGCGTTTAACTCTTCAAAACATGCAGATGTTAATCACAAAAGAACTTATTCCTGATGAAATGAGTTATTATGCTAAGTTATTCTTATTTAATAAATTTTTAAAGTCTCAAAAAACAAAAATAGAATATCAATTAAATGATAGCGCAATTAACTTTATATCAGAAAACTTTTCTGCTGATTATATTAGTAATGGAACAAGCATTAGTGTGAAAACTTGGGACAACTTATATAGTCGCGCCATGGAGCCAATGAGAGTATATTTAAAAGAACATAAAGATGAAATGCTAGAAGCATTAAATAATTCATTGTACAAAGAAGTTGAAGATAAATATGCTCAAGGAAATATAAGCCATTGGGAAATGGAATCTGTTTCATTCTATTCTCACGAGCATGAACTTATGAATGCTAGTAGGTATTATGATGACTTTTTTGATTTGCCAGAAGAGCCTGAAATTGATAATGTTTTTATGACAAAATCTGGTGATGAAATAAAGATGTATAAGTTATCAAAGATAGTTGGAACAGTAATTGATAAAAGTAAAATGAAAAATACTATTACACTGCTCACGCCGACTGGAGTAATAAATGTGAAAATATATAAAAATCAATTTGCCTTGTATGATAAACAGATATCTCAAATTGGAGAAGACGGTAAGAAGCATGTGATTGAACCTTCTTGGTTTAAACGAGGAACATTATTAATGATTCAAGGAATCAGAAGAGGCGCAGATTTTATTCCTAAAAAATATAAATCATCAATTTCTCCAGTAATATCAAAGATAACTGAAGTATCAAATAATGGACAATTAAAATTTCAATTAGAACGAAAGGAGGTTTAATTATGATAGGATTAGTAGATTATGATTTTCAGACTAATACTTCCATGCGATTATGTCCTCCAAATTTAGAAATAATGAAATTAGCTAATTATTATAAATCAGAATAGAATAAATATTGTAGACTTATAAATTTAAATTAGCAATAGCTTTCTGGATATGAAAAAATTTATTTTTTTAGTTAGAAAGATGGTACCCCAAAAATTCCCGAAGCATTCTTGCGCGCCGATAATGTAATTTTTGGCGGCACCGCTTTCACAAATGGTGAATATATTCCATTTGAAAATTAGATTATTTAGTATACAATGCCAAAAATAAATATCTATACTGAACTACTTCATCAGAAATATAATAATGGAGTAAAGTCAAAAGTAATTTCACATTTTTTAGATGATACTTATTATAGAATGTATGCTAAAAATAATAAATTACCAGTGCCGCCCGTTATGATGAGAAAAAGAGTTTATTTATACGATATTGATTTTTTCTACCCAGATTGGAAAGATATAATAGAAGATATATCAGCTAGGAAACCAGCTTCTATATTAAGAATACACCCTATATATTGTAATACGGTAACTCAATTTGGAGAAATTAGAAGCATATCTAAACTATCTCATAGTAATGATGTGATACTTGATTTAAATGTTCCATTGGATGAAATTTATTATTTATTTAAAGTATATAAAAAAATGTTTTTAGCAAATATAACTAAAAATGTAAATGTATATTTGCCACTTGGTGGAAATTTTAAAACGCCAATACAATATAGAAAAGATTTAATTTATAAATTAAATTTGTTATATTCTTTCTGGAGCAATAATATCATGATAAAAGTTAAATATAAAGAAGCTAACATTGGTATTGTTAATCCATTATCTAATTTAATGAAAAGAATTTAGCTTTGGGCAAATAATGATACAAAAGATATAAAAAGTATTAAGGATGTCATTGATAGAAAAAATAAGAAAAAGCAATCTATTTAGATGTTAGAACTTGAAGAGTTTTTAAAACTTTATCCAACTAGTAAAACATTGTTTGACCAAACTCTTACTTCTATTAGAAAAGGAGGCATATGGAAAATATGATTACTATAGATGATATTATATATAATCATGAGCAACTGGAAATGCGTTTAAAAAAAGCACTTTCCACAATGGAATTAAGTAAAGAAGTTCGTAACATTCAAGCAGCTATTAAAGAAAATCAATAGCTGTGCCCGCACTTTAGTACAAAATATAATTGGGTACATGACGGAAAATGTCCCTATTGTGGAAAGAAGGAATAATATGAAATTTGTTTTATATACATTACCAACTTGTGGTGTGTGCCACATGATTAAAACGAAATTAGAAAAAAAGAATATTAAATATGAAGAACACGATTTAACAGAAATCGCTGATTCATTAAATATAGACCATGCGCCGGTATTAAAAGTTATTAATGATAATGATCCAGGTGCTTTCTTTATCACTAGTCCCGGGGAAATGGTAAAAATGATTAATAACTATATGGAGTGATTGTATGAATATCAATATACGATTAGGTAAAAATTTTACTACTCAATTAAATAAATTTCAAGAAAAATACGGTGAAGAGTTTATGGCTCTTCAAGGATTAGATGATAAAAAATTAAGTCTAACAGATTTTATTGATAATTTTATTGATAGTGATAATGTAGCAAATGCTTCTGTAGATAGTAATGCTAATGTCGCGCATAAAGATATTGTTTCTTTGTTAAGTGAAATGGCGAAGCCACATCAAAAGATACTTGCTTTAAATAAAATCTATTATGAAGTTCAAAAGAAATATGGTTTCAAAACAGCTAACGAATGGCTTGAAAATACATTAAATTATGCGCTATACATGCACGATTGTAATACAACTTCATTTTTTCATTACTGTTTCGCGTATGATTTAAAAGAGGTCGCTGAAAAAGGACTTTTCTTTATAGATGGATATTCCGCTGAGCCACCAAAGCATCTTGACAGCTTTGTTCAAATACTAATGGAGTGGGTATGTTTTTGTAGTCGTAGACAATCCGGCGCTGTAGGTATGCCGAATCTCATTCCTTATCTTTATTATTTCTGGAGTAGAGATGTAAAAAATGGATACTATACTGTATCGCCAGAACGATATGCTAGACAACAAATTCAAGCTCTTATTTATAGATTAAATCAACCTTGGGTTAGGACAGAGCAAGCTGCTTTTACAAATACTTCTATTTTTGATCACCCCTACTTTGAAGCAATCTTCGGTAGCGCTCAATTTCCTGATGGAGAATATATGATTGAAGAGGAAGAAGAAATTATTGAATTTCAAAAACTATTTATGGAAGTTATGTCTGAATGCCGCAGTCATAATATGGCTACTTTCCCTGTAAATACTATTTCTCTTCTTTTTAAAGATGGTAAATTTGTAGATGAAGAATTTGCTAAATGGGCATGTAAACATAATATGAAATGGAACGATAGTAATTTCTTTACTGATAGTTCTGTAAATAGCTTATCAAATTGCTGCCGCTTAAAATCTGATATTCGAGACTTATACTTTAATAGTATTGGTGGCGCCGCACTAAAGGTTGGTTCAGTAAAGGTATCAACTGTTAATCTTGCGCGCATAGCCTATAAGCATAAAAATGATGAAGAAGGATTTTTAAAGGAATTAAAAAATATTACAGAAATCAATTTAAAAGGACTTGATTGCGTAAGACACATTATTAAAAGAAATGTAGAAAAAGGATTGCTTCCTACTTTCTCTCATGGTCTTGTTGATTTTGAACATTTGTATAATACCTTAGGTATTAATGGTATCTTTGAGACAATGAAAACTTTCGGATACACATATCAAGATACTTTAGGAAATACATACTATTCTAAAGAAGCAATGAGTTTTGGAGAACGAATTTTTAAAGTCTTTGATGAAACTATTGCTGAATTTAGTAAAGATAAAGATTATAAGATTAATAAGGAACAAGTACCCGCTGAGCAGGCGGCTGTAAAGATGTTTAAAGCAGATAGCCTTCTTTATCCAGAATTAGTTGTTAAAGATTTACCGCTATATGGAAATCAGTGGATACCATTAGGTATTAAGACTACTTTAGCAGAGCGTGTAAGAATTTGTTCTACCTTTGATAAATATTGTAATGGTGGTTCAATTCTACATTGTAATGTAGACGCTCCTTTTGATAGCTTTGACAAAGCTTGGAATATGCTTAATTGGATGGCCACTAGCGGCGTTACATATTTTGCTTTTACTGGAAAAATTTCTGCTTGTAAGCATAATCATGCCTTTTATGGAGATGTGTGTCCTCTTTGCGGCGGTCCAGTAGAAACTTATTACAGTCGTATCGTCGGGTTCTTCACGCCTGTTAAAGCTTATTCTAAAGAAAGAAAAGCAGAATGGGAATTAAGACAATGGGAGAATATCAATGAAGATAAAGGGGATAATTGATTGTGATTTTATAAATTACAAAGAACCAACATTAACTATAGAATTTCCATATTGTAGTTTTAAATGTGATGAACTTAATGGTGCGCCAGTATGTCAAAATAGCGCATTAAGAAAAGAACCAGACATAGAAATATCTGGTGAAGAAATATGGAATTTATATACAGCAAATCCAATTACAAAAGGCTTTTGTTTTCAGGGCTTAGAACCTTTTGATAGTTTAATGGATTTAGCAGAACTTTTACATTTTATTAGAGTAGATAAACAATGTAATGATGTGATAGTTATTTATACTGGCTATAATAAAAATGAAGATTTTCTTGTTGAAAACATGATAAGAAAATATCATAATATAATTATTAAATGGGGCCGCTACATAGTAGGTCATAAGCCTCATTATGATGAAGCATTAGGAATTATGTTGGCTAGTGATAACCAATACGCGGAGGTAATAGAATGAAAATTCATGCGACTTCTGATGAAGAATTAAAAGCATATGTGCGCGCAGGACTAAAAGAAAATGATGGTTTTTGTCCTTGCGTAGTAAATAGTAAAGGTAATGAAAAATTTAGATGTCTTTGTGAAGACTTTAGGTTAAATAAGAAAGTTGGAGAAACTTGTCATTGTGGTCTATATATTAAAGATGAAGAATAAGTGGGCGTAAGCCCACTTATTTTTTTTATTTATTTGACTTTGCTTAAAATTCATGCTATAATTATTATAAGAAAAAGGAGAGTGATGTGATGCTGTGGTTTATGTAATCATATTTCTTATAGCAATAATTATATTCCTCGGTTATAGCTTATCAAAGAAACAAAAATTTTAGAAAGAGGAAAGAAATGAATATTATGCCGAGAATTAGAGGCTCGCCGCATAGCACGCTAAATTATAGGCAGAAATTTTAGCAGATATAGAAAATTGTAATAGAATACGATAGTAGATAACTAGATGTAATAAAGAATTTTCTACTCGTAGTTCTGAATTATAGAATTATTTTTATAATTTGCGCGCACAACGTAATAAAGATTTAGAAGATTAGTTTTTAACAAAAAGAAGAGAACAGCAAGAAATTCTTAATTTATAGATTTAGAAAATGAAAACCGCTTCTAACAATAAAGTTATTTAGATTGAATAGGCTACAAATAAAGCCATTTAGACTTTAAATAATTATGTTGCCTAGACAAATGAAAAAGTAATTGAATGGGAAACACAATATAATAATTTATTATAGCCACTTAAAAGATTGTAGCAATAGAAAATGTAGCATTTATTTTATACAATTCAAATTCCAGAATAGTATCAAAAAGATATGTAGTATCTTTTAACTACCGTCGCGCCGCATGTTAATCACCCAGATATTATTAGTAAATTGATTTGGCAATAGTATGTAAAACCCTATTTAGACGATACATTTAAGCGAATTGGCATAAAAGATTAGCCTGGAATTTATAAAATAACTTATATTTAGAACAATAAATGTTATGTTGGTAAAAGCACTAATGTTAAAAAACGAATAGCTGATCATTTTAAAAGCGTTGTTGGAATACAATCAATTGCTGATCAAGCTGTTCATCATTAGATAAAAAATACTGGATTATGGAACTGGATGATAGAAGTGATTGGATACTTTCCAAAAGAAGAACTTAGTGAAAAGTAGAAATTTTATATAAAGTAGTTCCAAGCTATTTAGTATGGATTTAATAAAAATAGTGGAGGATAAAATGAAACTTTTAGAAGGTAAATTTTTTAAAGATTGGTGTATCTTTTTAGCAGAGCAAGATAATAGATATTTTGTTCTTTATGGGAAAATAGGACAAATAGAGATTAAAGCACAAGTTGACTATAATGAATCATTGAAAGAATCAGTTTATTCTTGTTTTCCAACACGTACTGCTTATGTTAATATTCCTTTTATAGACAAGAATAATAATTTATATACCTTACGTAATATTCATAATAAAGAAGAATACAATGCCATAGTAGAAGTTTTGGAGGATATACTATGAACGAAGATAAACTACTGAAAGAAGCTACTTCACCGTAGCAATTAGAAGCAGTAGAAAAAATGATTAAAAGTGATATTTAGAAAAAAATCCCACCTATGCCTATGAATCGCAAACAGCGTAGAGCGCTACAGAAAAAAATGGGGCGTAAAAATAAAGACTTAAGAGACGTCCAAAAAGTTCTTACAGAAACCACAAAGAAAATTGATTATATTGATTTGATTGAAAAACTAAAAGCATTAAATGCTAAAAATGAAAAGGAGAATGAAGAAAATGAAGACACTAATTAAACAGACTTTTGTATATAATATTGACAACGAACCCGAATCTGCTGATACTATTCAGAAGTTTAAAGATGAACAGCTTGAAAAAGGATATACTGTTCTAAAGCATAAGACTGATTATAAGGTAAAGAAAGATAGAAAAACCGGTGAGATCGTTGATGAAAATTGGCTAACTGAAATCACAATTGGTTATGAAGCGTAAGGAGGTAATAAAAAAATGAGTGAAAACATTACTAATTTTATGGATGGACTAAATGAAAATGAGTCTACTAGAGCAATTGGCGATCTAATTGAGCAAGTCATGGCCATTCCTGATGATACTTTGAATGATACTACGGCTGATATGATGAGCGGCATTATTAGCGGCGCACTAACTAATGCTGTTAAGCAAGAAGCTGTTAGAAATATTATGGCTAACTTCGAAGAAAATTCTTATACCAGATCTCAAGCTATTGCCCTTGTAGATAATATGAAGAACGAATTTACTGAGCTACTTAATGGATTACAGCCTTCTAAATATAAGAGAATGATTCTTGATAATCTATTTAATGAATTTTACTCTATGTTTGATAAGGCTCTTGAAACTTATCATAACTATAATTTCAAGCTTCCCGTAAAGCTAGACGAGGGCGCAAGAATACCGACTTACGCACATGATACTGATGTGGCTGCAGATCTATATGCTGCTGATGATATGATTATTCCTGCGCATTCTCTAAGTAATATGGTTAGAACTGGTGTCCATATTAGACTACCAGAAGGCTGGTGCGCATTTGTAGTACCTCGTTCTAGTATTGGTTCAAAGACTGGGCTACGGCTAAGCAATAGTCAGGGTGTAATTGATAATGATTATACCGGGCCAATTGGCGTCCTTTACGATAACATTTCTGATTCACCTTATACTATTAAAGCCGGAGATAGAATCGCGCAAATGTATGTTCTTCCTGTTTATCACTTTAAAGGCGTTGAAGTTGATACACTTGAGGAAACTGAGCGCGGCGAAGGCGGCTTTGGTTCTAGTGGTAAGTAATGGCAATAAACATTTATGTGGTTTCTAACGCACTTGAATAGCAAGGCTGGAAACTGATAAGTGATACTTATAAAAACTTAAATACTGAATTAGAAATGTAGTGTCCATAGGGACACAGGCAAATGATAACATACGGGGATTGGCGAAAGCATCCCGTATGTTAGATTTGTTTAGCTGGTGACCCTTATAAGGTCAAAAAAAATAAGGTGCCAATCAAAAAGATTGACACTCAAAGAGTTTTAGCACTTGACGCAGCTACTGTAATAACTGGTTATGCTATTTATGATGATGGTGCTTTAGTTAGTTATGGAACTTATAAAGTTTAGAAAAATTTAAGCACCGAAGTTAGAATAAATAAAATGAAAAAGTGGCTTGCGGCCGCTATTGAATAGTGGTAGCCTGATTTTATTGGATTATAGAATATTCAATTACAAGGGTTCAATGGCTATCAAAATGTTGAAATATATCGCGCGCTTGCTAATCTACAAGGAGTTTTAATTGATACTATTTTCTAGGCTAGTGTAGACCATGATTTAGTTTATTCTACCTCATGGAGAAAGTATTGTAATGTTGGAGACGATAAAGGCCGTGAGAATAAAAAGCGTGCAGCACAAGAAAAAGTAAAGTTATGGTATGGACAAGATTGTACTCAAGATGAAGCTGATGCTATTTGTATAGGAAAATATTTTGTTCATTTATTAAAAAATAATAAAAGTTCATGGGGTGAAGATATATGATTGAGATTAACGTCTCTACTTTAGTTAATTGTACATAGGCGTTAAATGAACTAATTAAAAAACCATTGAAAATTAGAACTGCTTATAAAATTGCTAGACTCGCCAGAGAGGTTTCTAAAGAGCTAGAACTTTTTAATAATACGAAAAATTCTTTAATTTAGAAATATGGTGAACATGATGAGAATAATAATTTAATCACTGAAAATAATAGTTATAAAATTAGAGAAGATAAAAGAAAAGAATTTGTAGAAGAGTATCAAGATATGATGCAGCAAACAATTCAATTAAATATTGAACCAATTACTTTAAAAGAATTGGAAAATGAAGAATTTACTCCTCAAGAAATTAGTAACATTATTGATTTTATTGAAGAATAAATAAAAAAATAAAGAGCGGTCAAAAGGCCGCTCTTTATTATTTATTGTACATTGAAATATTAAAACTTGTAAATTTTAGTGTTCCCTCATCTGCTATTTGCAACATTAACATTACTTTATTTATATTTTGGGTACTCGTCGCTGTAAAAGAATGAATTTTTGTAGTAACGCCACTACGTATAGCTATTGATTCACTTCCAACACTTTTACGTAGAGTATTATTATAATATAATAATATTTTATATTTTAAAAATCCTTGATAGCCACTTTGTTGATTAAAATCTATCTATATTGTATATTCTGTATCTTGTATTAAATTTTTCTCAATAGAAAGAGTTTCTGATAAGTTTCTAGTAGGATCTGCTTTATTTAATGTAACAATTCCTTCAAAATTTATATCAAATATTGTATTTAATTGTACCGTAGGAATCTATGATTCTGTAGCAGTTTCTACTGCTCCATTTTTAGTTTTTAAAGTATTACATAATACATTTCCTTCAGAATCAACCTTAAAAACAGTATCGCCAAATACATTAGTAAATTCTAGCTACCCTTTATTAGCTTTTACTTTAAATTCTCCACCTGCAAGAGTTATAGCTCCTTGAGATCCAATACTAATTGAACCGCCACCTAAGTACATTGAAGAATCATCAGCCGTTAAGTAAATAGAGTTCCCATTTAACGCTATTCCACTACTATCAAGTACTATTGCAGCATTATCATTCATTGCCTTTAATCCAGTAATATCTGACTAATTCACCCAATCAGATGTACCATTTATTCTATATTGAACATTATTCCCATTTTCTTGCTTTTCTACATAAGTCATTCCATTATCATCGATCCAATATATTTCAGTATTGTTTGCAATTGTAATACCAGAATTTGATCCAATGAGCATTGGATAATTACTGTCATTTCCCAACACAAGTCCATAAGTTTTTCCCTTCCATACTGTTAATCCAGTAAGTCCGTATGTTTTAATTGGAGCAAAATCTCTAACTATGTCTGCAGCATCTTCAGAAGCAGAGGTCGCATTAGCATTAGCAACTGTTAAACCATAATTAGCAATAGGTTCTGTATACTAAGTTGTTTGCTGATTTGTTGAAGGATCTTTCCAAACTTGTTTAAAACTAGTATAATATGTATAGTCACTAATATAAGTAGGAACTGAAGTTGACCACTAGCTCTAAGTGTTAGCAGTTGGTTTATTTGGCTTACTTGTAGCTAGCTTATATAGCTATGTTGAAGAAATTAAAGATATGCCTTGTGATCCTTGTGTAACAGCTCCTTGCTAACCATCATTAGGATAATATTCACAGCTATATTCAGTTTTTGTACTATTATTTTTATAAGTTATAGTTTTTTCAATCCATAAATATTTTCCTTTCTAAGGATTTCGTGTAAGGCTCCATCCACTGCTTGGCGGATTGGTAGAATTAGTAGAAACAGCATACCTATATGTTGGATCACCAACGGGTGTAATCGCATTTATATCACTTAAATCATAATTGCCATTAGTAGTAGTTATTTGTGTGCCAGATAATTGGAAGCTATTAGCAACAATATCTCCAGCTATTGTTAATTTTCCAGGAGAATATTTTAAATTATTACCTAATCTAAAGGCATATTTCTAATTTGTATAAACAGGTGTCCAATGATTAGAAACAAAATCTAAATCGCCGCTATAATCATCATTACTTTTATACATCTTATGATCATAAAATACTATATCATCTGTATTGTAACTAGTGTTTGGTTGAAAAGAAGGAATGCCTGCTATCTATGTATCTAATATAAAATTATTAGTATTAATCCACATATTTGAATTTGAACCAATTATTATCCCATCATTACTAATTTTAACAAAGCTACCATTACTTAATGAATCATTCATCGTTGTTGTACCAATCATTATACCAGCCTAATCCATCAAAATCAAATTTCTTTGTCCATTTACTTGTGTGGCTAAACCAATCGAATCTTTGGTAATGACAACGCCAGAAATAGAAGAACTATTTTTTAGCGTATTATAATTTATATTAGAAGTATAATTTTGAGTACTATTACTAATTGTTCCAATATTTTGACCTACTGCTAAAACAATTTTATCAGAAGTAATCTAAACCGCTCCATTGTTAGAGTTACTATTAGATATATTTGATACTCCTAATAAAATTTGATTTTTATCTATTGCAACAGTCGCGCCATCTAACGTTTCATATTCACCAGTATTATCATCTCTACTCATTTTTTTTGAATTTCCAGAATAAAAAACAATTTTACCTGTAGAGCCCATCCAAATACCTTGAGTAGGATGAAGTATTAAAGCAGAAGCTGTATTATCTCCATTACCAGTTACCAACTAAATCGGCTAATGTGGTAACTATTTTGCTTTTTCTAAAAATCCATTTAAAATTTCTGCATTCTAAATATTATTGCCATTTAAAGTTGTTAAACTACTCCAAGCTCTGATTAAAATATCTCCTGCTATGTTAAAAACTCGTTCTAAATTTTGACTTTTTTTAACATTATCTTCAAATTTAAATGTCATATAATCATCTAAAGTTACTGGAGATATATCTTCATCATTTAATTCAGCTTTACTATTTAAAACTTTAAAAGAATCTGCAAAAATAGTTCCAGTAATATATAAATCACCACTATTTGGATCGGCCCAAAATACTTCATCATTATTCCAGTTTCTTAATTTTAAACCATCCCAGCTTACCTAAACTCTAGTTACACTAGCTGGTAATACTTGATATGAATTATTTATATAAACATTTGCATCTTTTTCAGCAATTAAGAATAATCCATTTTCATTAAATTTTACATACTATAATTCGGTATATCCATCAGAATTATTAAAAGAATTAAGATAATCATCAAAGTTATTATATTCATTTTCACTTTCATTTTCATTTTCATTATTACTAACTATACTATTCCATTTATTCTAAAGATCTTTAATTCGCTACAAGGCAGAAGAATCATTAAAATCTTCTAAGAAAGATTTATATCCAAATAATCCCTATTGATTTAATTGAAATCTTAGTCTATCTCCAGCAAAAATTTTAACTAAATTGGTATCTAATTGTCCAGTAGTAATTAAATCAGCATTTATTCCATTTGGCGTGATCGCGGTATTCCAAATCCAATCTTCGTTTTCATTTTTCTGAGAAGCAGTAAAAATTCCATCACATCTAAAATTCACAATACCACTTTCGCTAGTGCCAACAATGCCATCTTTCTAATTAATAGTTAATTTTCCATTATTAAAATTATAGACAATTCCACGCTATGCTAAGGCTTGCTATATTGATTCAATTGATAAATTTCCAGTAGAATCAAATGCACCAGCGGCCAATCCTATTGTATACGCATTTTTTTTCATATCCTAAGAAGATGCTACTATCGTTGAAAATAAATTTTCAAAATCAGTCTTGTAATTTTTAATAACAATCTAATCCTCCCAGGGTTTATCAAGATGCATAGTAATTTCAGAAATATATCCTAAAACTTCTTCAAATTTTAACTAGTTATCATTTATATGAGCAATATATCCCATTTTATTGTATATAGTTCTTATAAAATCTGGATTAACCATATTAACATCAATTTCATAAGATACCTTAGGAAATGCGTTCTATTTTAAAACTTGTACAGCATCTAAATAAATTGAAGTATCTGCATTAGATAAACAATAATATAAATTTATTTTAGGAATTATCATGCTATTATTTTCTAAAGTTAATTTAGAAGAATTTTGTGACTCATCATTATATTTTCCAACTTCTAATAACTCTTCAAGTTTTAAACATAAATAATATTTATCATTTCTAGTTAATAAACGATAATCCTCATATTTTTTTAATACTCTATCATTATATAATATAGATAATTGAGTATCAGTCTATTTTAATTTCAAAGAATTTATCTAAATTCTTGGAAACACAGAAATATAATACTAATTAGATTGAGAATTATCAAAATTCTAGCCATAGTTATCATTTGATAAAGATAACCAATCACTAGTAGATAGAGACTAAGTATATTCATAACTAATTTTATGTGTTACTGGATCAATACTTGCTGTTCTTTCCCAATTAGGACTGATCGATATTTTTTCTTTTATCTATGGCTTATCATTATTATAAGTAAATTTTCCCAAACAAGCTTGTGTATCGACTGAGCTATCAAAAAAAGTATATTTATCAATTATTATATCAAATAATTGAATAATTTGTCCGCTCTATTCAGAACCATTATCCTACAAATTAGTTTCATTTTGCTGTTCTTGTGAAGATAAAGATTCTTCTGAATTTTCAGAAGTTTTTCTTAAAGTTTTAGTAATATAACTCTCTGTAAGAGGCAACTTTCTAGTATCTTCTATAGTGGTGGTTCTCTATTGCGTAGTTACTTCACTGTAAAGATACTAATTATCATTATTCATTTTTATAGTTCTAGAATTTAATAAATATTTTTTATTATTATAATCTATTGTATAATTCTAAGTTATTATATAATTATTATCTTCTATAAATTCCTCAGAAAAAGAATAAGATGCGTTATTATTCTCTACCTCAGTTCCGTTAAAATAAGCAATAACATTCTCTGAATTATTATCTCCATATGTAATATTAAAAATAAACTATATTGGATTCTAATGAAATAAATTCTTTTCTTGAATTATAACCTATTTTAATAACTATTCTTCTTCCGTGTCAGTCTTCTACTACGTAATTTGATATTCACTACTTATAGTATTTTTTCCAGAAAGAGTAATAATCATATTAATATTATTAATTAACAAACTATAATAATCTTCTTTTAATGTAATTTCAATTGAAATATCATTAATATTCTATATATTATATAAATTATTACAATCAATTCTATTCGTTCCTTGAGATAAGTATTGATTAGAATTGGTATAAATAATTGTATTTTTATTTTTTATAACTATTCTAGTATAAGCCCAATAACCAGAAGCAACTATTATTTCAAAAGATATTTTATTATTATTACTATTAATGGCTTCATTTCCGCCTTTAATTAAAGCAGTAAGAGTGCTTCTTCCCAATCTCCTAGAACTTTTACTTATTAAAAATACTTGTTGAAATGTTGACTCTTGTTGTTCAGGGATGACCTGTTGCTACCCCTACTGTTTCTATTCAGTTATTATTTCATACTTTTTAATAACTGTTTTTTCATTAATTTTTTCATCTTCTGCATTAGTTGTAACTATTAATTGTTTTACCGTTTTTTCACTAAGCTAACTATTAATTTTTACAATAGTTTCTGAAGAAGGATATGTGGTTTCTTTTTCAAAAGAAGTTAATTGTGAATAAACAATATTATTATCTCCGCCAGTTTGCATATTTTTAATTTGCTGTTTTGTCATATCTTTTGCGCCCAATACTATCAAAATTGGGAAGACATTTCCGTCCTTATCTTTTAAAAGTCCTAATTGACATTCAGAACCAATTGCAAAAGAGCGATAATTTTTCTATGTTTGATTATTTTTTAAATCATAAAAAATTAAACTTATATTATCATTATTTTGTATGCACTCTAACTGTTCAGAAGTTAATTTAATGCATGGATAAAATTCTTTATCTCTATTTATTCCAGACTCGTAATAAGGAAGTTGTTCACCATCAAATGGAACAGCATCCCAAATTGGAATAGCATATTTATTTTCATCTAAAAAATTCTAATCATAAGAATAACAATAATTTCCCTATGAATCCTATACGGGCTATTCTTCAGAATCAATTATTAACTATCCAGTAGAAAATCCATTCTAAAACGTTGCTTTTAATTTATCACCATAATCATTATACTAGTCTGGAAGCCAATATCCCTATCGTAAAGCGGGGCCCATCATCATCTAAAAATTTTGTATCTATTTTTGTTTTTCTAATAATAACTATTCATATCTCTACTTTTTATCTTTTAAAGAATCATCAATTTTTTCAATTTTTGCAGTAGCCTTTTCATACTAACTTTCATCAGATGCCATTTTTCTACTCCAAACACTTTTTACACGTTTAATATACTATAATGGCTAATAATCATAAGTTAGATAAACCGAACGAGAGAAAGTAGAAGACTATGAATTAGAAGAATTATTTAAAACTATATTATTTACCTTAATTAAATTATTAAACTAATCGAACTAAAAAGTTCCAAAAATCTAATCTGCAACCCTATCTTTTCCAGTTGCAGTATAAGAATATTTTCTATATATATGAAAACTTTCTGGTATAATACCAGTTTGACTTATATTTATAAAATAATTATTATTTTCTCCAGTATTTTGTAACAATATTCCATTTGTCGGCCGCTCTGCAGTAACATGCAAAATTCCAGTATCCTCAGTAATACTATTTAATAAAGCACTCGCCTAAGTATATCTCTATTCTGCTAATTTTCTTCCTCTGTCATAAGTTGCTAAGTCGGCCTATACATTTAAACGAATCTATTCTAATTTTAAAATTTCTTCGCTTAATGGACCTAACTATTCATTTATTGTAGCAATTTTTCGCTAAAACTCAAAAACTCCATTATATTGTTCATCCGTTATTGAACCAACAGTATGCATATAATCAAAATTTAATAAATAGTCTTCACCACTTTTATTTGCGGCAGTATCTAAAATTGTAATAAAGCCATCTCTACTAGTATCACTATTTACTGGTTTTATATACATTTTTGTTATTAAATTTGTACTATCAGCTTCTCTACTAATAGAAGAAGTATTATATGGATATGTAAAATCTAATGCTCCATATGTCTAATTTAAAAAATTATTATAATAAACTACTTTTTTACCTATTATATTATAATTATTATCATGTTCATATACATATTTACAATGAACACCAAAGGTCTAAGCAATAGTTTGTGTTAAATTATAAACATTACTTTCAGTAACATCTAATAATCTCTATTTTTCTTTTGCGGCCTAAATTTTTTTAGGTAATCCAGTTGTTCTATCCCATGAAGAAACATAAGTATCCTAATATACTTTATCACTACTTCTTCCTTTATAGCCATCCCAATTCATATTTACCTAATAAGTCCAATATTTTATACGATCAAAAATTTTATTATTCCAATATTGAATTGTCGCCCGTGGCTAAGAAATATTAAGCTACTATCTTTCTGTTTCTGTCGAATTAGACCAAATTCCATATTCATTCATAAATTCGTCTTGAGATAAATCAATTTTATAGCCAATTTTCCCTAACTAATGAAAAGCAAGCCCTTCACAAGAAACTTCACAAGTTAATACGCCATTCTAATGTGTCTATGTAACCTTAGTTATAATAAACTAAAAAACTTCTTCATCCTATGTTGCGCGCTACTATGATACTTGTCTAACTGCATCTTTTTTATTGATAATAACTTTTATTTTTCTTGTACTCGCTACAATAACACCATTTGTAGTATTGTACCAAATAGGATTCTAAATTCTTTTACCATCCTATAATATATACATCGGAATTTTAAAAGTAAATTCCTGAGTTCCGTCATCAACTATTTTTAACTCGGGTTCTTGAATCTGTCCTTTATTCTCTAAAGTGGCATACTTCAAGACGGATATAAATCCGTCTTGAAGCGTCCAAATAGAGACTTCATAATTACGAATATCACTTGAAACCATTAATCAGTCTCCTCCTTTTTACCCTTAATAATACATATTTTTATATTCTATACCAAAATTAGTTAATGGTGCCTCAATAGGTAAATCTGTATAAATGATATGAGCACAATGTTTACTTTCTTCATTGTTTTCATCCCATTCAACAATTACGCCACTATCAATTAATGGATAGTTTGTCTCCTATAAAAATAAGTAAGTTGATCTAACCATATCTCCAACATTTTCTACTTGTATAGAATATTCACCATTAAGTTGATACTCTATTTTTCCAACACAAATTCCAGTTTTTGAGTTTATAGAAAAAGAACCAGAACACATACTCTATTCATTATCAACAGTCTTCATAATAAAATTTTTCATATCATTACATACAGACATTAATGTTGTTTCATCTAGTACATCCAAACCACTTAAACGCTGCTAAACGATATTTAAAGCATATGCTCGCGCGCCATTATGTGTAACTTTATCCCTTATATAAGTTTTTACATCCTGCCATGAACTTCCTATTATACTTTCACCAGTTTGATCTTTAACATGTGCTAATTTATCAAACCAATATAAAACTTGATTATATCCATTCCAAGCCCCTGGTGTAGTAAAACGAAATTCATGTTTATGCTAACTTTCAATAATAATAGAATTATAAGTTTTTCCATCTTCATCTGGCGCATATTTATTTAACGGATACTTAATATATGGAATCTTATTCTAACCAGTCTATAGTATCGGTTTCATTGTAAAATATAGAGTTGGATAACTTGGTGCATTGCCAGCATAATATAAATAAGCTATATTATTACTATCTTTACCACCACTTAATATAACATTAGTACCCTATCCGTCTTCAATAAAACTATAACTACCAATCGCTGGAGCATATGTAACGCCAACTCTTGAAATCATTACTGCTGCATATGGTGGATTTGTTCCATCCTATGGACTAGCTAATGCCGCTACAGTTCTAATATTACCAAGAGCATTCTTATACTAAGTACCCTAAATTTTTATATCTCCACCAATAAATAAATTAGAATAAATTCTAACCATATTCGCAGTAAGAATATTATCCTATAAAATAATTTTTAATGCATCATTATTACTCATTATAGGATTATTATTATCATTCGCATCAGCCCATCTATATTGATAAAATTCATCTTCTTCTAAATCCTATCCAGTGCCACTCGAACTCTAACCACGCTATACTATTTCGCCATCCACTAATGCAACCTTATATCTTTTTCCTAATAAATTCTATAAAGTATACCATAATGGATCATCACATATAAAACTTATTTTAATATCGCCTTTATATAACGTAGTTGGTATATTATAAATGGTCCCGGCAATAACTTTTTGCTATCTCCCCTAAAATACTAACATATTCATAGCTGGCGGCGCCTAAACTCTTGCTAAAATTCCGCGATTGGGATGCTATGCTCTTACTAATTGTCTAATTTTTCCAGGAGCAAACCATGCTTTAAATTTATCTAATTGTGTTTGAGTCATACCATCTGTAGATAATAAATACTAAAAAACTAATGGTTTTAAATGCGTTCCCCAATAGAATTGGCCATTTAAAACATTATATTCCTATGTTAAATCTTCAAAATCACTATATAAATTATTTTGCATTCGCTAACCTTCTGTCACGCGAATAATTCCAAAATCCTAAATATATTGCCCGCCAAAACTAAAACTTATAAAAGAACGATACATGAAGGGGAGCCGAAGCTCCCCATCATGTGTTGCCTAATAAACTTGTCCTCGACCTGAAAAACTCTATTCTGGTATGTATTCTATATTCTATGGCATTTGAGAATTTCCAGGTCTTAGATATCCAACATTATTACCATACATTTTGCTATTTCCTCCTTTACCTCCATTAAACTTGACGATATCCACTACGGAATCCTTGTCTAACCAATACGTTCTAAATTTCTCTTGCTACATTTTTAGCATCGTTAGATTGAATATTAAAGTTAATTGTAGTATCTTGCACCATGTTTCTTTGATTATTATTAACAACATCATTTTCAATAGTACCTTTAATATTATCAGTTAAATTACTAATATCATTCAATGTCTAAGTCAACGTATCCGCACCTCTAAGAGATCTCTTAAATGACTACTTCATATTTTCAGGTATGATTGCTGCTTTATCCTCTAATGAAGTATCTACAGTAGGAGTTTGAGTGGTTCCAGCCCTAGTTCCCTAAGTTCTACTTCCTCTAAGAACAGTAGTCCTACCACTACCACCACTACCACCGCCACCAGTAATAGGCTGTGTAGACTCTTGAGACTATTTTTTCTATTTTTTAGGCATAAGATCTTTGATAGTTTGCTATTGAGCTTTTGCATCATCGCCAGTTCCCTTAACATATTCATCAAAGCGATCTTTAACAGTTGGGTCTTGTTTATCCCAATTTTCTCCGAAAATAGACTACATTGCAGCATCTGTTGTGCGCCATCCAATATCTGCGCTACCTTCAATAGCTTCTTTAATAGTATCATTCATTTTGCTCCAGAAAGGCTATAAATCTTTTCTATAACTTACCCATTGCTATGCTTCTTTTTGTATCTAAAGTTTTTGTTCTTCAAGTTGTAATGCAGAATAACTTTGATAATCTTTTGTGTTTGTTAATAAGAAACTTACAATGTCCTATGCATCTTGACTCATAATACTAGTAACTTCTTCCCATAATAAACCATGCTCTTTTTGATACTATAAAGTTTCATTCATTACATCTAATTGAGCATCTAATCTCTAAAGCTGTGCATCAGAAGCTTGTTGCATAGCATCAATGGCCTATTGTTGCATATTAAAATAAGAATCACGCTATTTTTCATCTAATTGCTGCTGTAAAGAAGAAATCTCAGAAGCTGAACCACCAGTACGCTGTAATATTAAAATTTGTCTACGAAGTTTATCTATCTATTTGTTTTCTTTTTGATCCTAATACATTTGTTGTTCACGGTCAAGCTGATCCTGCAGTCCCTTTAAATATTTCTAAGAACTCTTTTCAATGGCATCTCTCTAATCTTGTAACTTATCAATAATTTCTTTCTATCTATCTTCTATTGCCTTTACTACTGCATCTTCAACTTTGCGCTGATTATCTACTATCTATTCTAATATTCCATTTATATCAGATTCTAAAGATAAGATATTCTCAGTAGACTAACGATAGCTATCATATAAACTATCTAATGTTTCTTTCCATCCATCTACACTATCCCAGAAATTCTGCATCATCTACATATATAATTCATTATCAGATTTATCACCTTTATTTTTAAAATCAATAACTGTACCATCATCATTATATTTAAGAACTTCTGTATCAAATCCTATAGATTTCAAATATTGTATTTGTTTATCCGCGCTTTCTGCCCAACCAGTAATTTTACCATTAACATCTCTAGTAGTTAATTTTTCAAGTACATCTAAGCCTTTTCCTAAACCAGAAGTATATTGTTGTAAGCCATTTTCATCATAAGTAAATATATTACTATAAGTAGAAGCAGCAAGCTAAGCACGTTTTCTATCATACCAACTCTTTTGTAGATAAATCAATTCTTTTGTGGCAGTAATTTGTTCCATTAAATTTTCTAACTACTTTCTACGACTATTGTAAATGGCTTGTCCATTGGCAATTCTATCTGATTCCAGCTTATCTCTTAATGTTTGTTGATGTGTAATATCTTGTTCTAATTTATCAATTTGTCTTGTTAAATTGTACCAACGTTCGATTTCAGCAGTAGTGGTTTTAACTTCTTTATCTTTATTTCCACCACCACCGCCTCCGCCGCCACCGCCACCAGCGGCCTATTTACCGGCAAGAGAACCAAGATCTTGAGCAGAAGCATTAAGTATTGTCTACCACATTGCTCTTATTTGCTTCAATGCTGCTAATGCCGCAGAAGCGCTAGCAAAAGCAGGGCCAACAGTTCCAGTAGCAAGAGATACAGCTACGCGCTAATTAGTTACAGGTTTACCATGTCCACCTTTTCTACCACTAAGTAATCTACGAGTCTGTAAATGATTAAATACAATAGCATCTGGCGGAAGGTCTACCATTTCAGCTCCATTTTGACCTACGACATTATATTTACCATTAGCAACAACTAATTCAGGTCCAAGCTAGCCCATAAGAGTCTTTTGATTACCACCAGCTAAAGCAACGTTACCTTTCGCGGCAATAGTTATCTATTTATCTTTTGCAGGACTTTGACCTTTTACAGTAGCAGGAGAATTTTCACCGCCACCGGCCATTTTAACCTATATAGTAGCAACTATTTGAATTAATTTTTTATATGGAATTGAATTTATTGCACTAATTAAACTATAAATTTTCCCAGATCCACTAGATGGAATACTATTCATAGCAGAAGCAAGCGTTCCTATTGACCCAGTCGCATTACTAACTCCTTGAGCTACTGCTTGTGCCATTGCTGCAGCACTTTGACTTGCATTATTCGCAGCATCAACAACTTGTTGAGCACCACTAATAGCTGACTAAAAATCAAAACCAGTTTGGGTTTGGCCATTCGTCACTTGCCCCATACTTGAATTTTTAAAAGCAGCAGCAATATTATTTATAATATCTGCAGGAGAAGAGGTATCGGAAACAACAGCACTGTCTTTTTTATTGCCAGCCTTATAAATATCTTTCTAAGAAATTTTATTATTTAAACTATCTATTGCCTATGCTATTTCATTACCTGTATCTGCTATTTTCTTTGCTGTAGTCTGATCACCATTTCCAGTAGAAGGTGGCTATCTTAATTGTGAACCGCCCATTTCACTATCTTTTTTTCCTTTTACGACAAAACTAGCTTTACTTTCTGTCTCTTTATCTTTAACTTGCTAATTTAAATTAGCAACTATAGTATTAACTCCTTCTGACATCTATGCTAATGGAGCATTACTCTTTTCTATTTGTTGTGTATCCTTAGGCGAATTTACTGGCTCATTATTATTAGTAGAAGTATCAGAAGTTACATTAGAAGGATTTTCATTATCACTTTGTTGATATAAATGTGTGATCATTTCTTCTACTGAATGATATATCTAGGTATTAGCTTGTCCATTCATCCCAAGAACTTGTAAAAAGCTTTGTAACTCAGCAATACTTTTATCTCGTGTAACAGTAGAACCGGTAAAAGACCCATCAGCATTTTGTTTAAAGCCCCATACAGGAACTTCACCTTCAGTAATAAAATCATTTCTATCATTTTTTTGTATAATAATACTACCATCTGATAAATATGCACTTGTATAAAAAACCCCTTCTTTAGCCTTATCAGGGAGAACTTTTATATCTGTGGGATTATCGCCTTGTAAAATATCTGACATATTACCTTGTTTATATTCATAATCATAGGTAGGTGATTTAACCTAAGGCTACTACTTATTATCACTGTCATTTTTAGTAGGCGGCCCATCTTTTTTATTTGCAAAATATCTTGCATCTGCTGCCCTACGTGCTGCTCGTAACGCAGCCTATCTTTCAAGTAAACTTTTATTATACTCACTTTGAAATAAGGCTTCCTATCTATCATATCCATTATTACTACCAACTACTACACCATTATTAGGTAGAGTTGGATTATCTTCAGAGCCACCGCCATTTTCATCTGATCCATTGCCATTTTCATTTGATTTACCAAAAGCTTGTATGGCTTCTTCTGCGGCAGCACCTAAATTTAAAATTGCAGCAGCTGTTTCATTAGAAGCCTACGCTAATGTTTTTTCTTGATCACTTACTTGTTTCGCGGCTTCAGTGATTCCCTAACCAGCATTTTTTGCTCCATCAGCTACGTTATTAAGACCACTATTAGCATCATCCGCGGCATCACCAGTTCCTGCAACTGCATTTTCGGCACCAGCAGCTGCTTCTGCCATTGCCTTCTATGCTGCTTCTTTTTCTTTTTGCGCCTCTTCTGCATTTTTACCATCTAATAAAGCCTAAATATAAGCCATAGCTCCTTCTACTTTAATATTAAACTAAGAAAGCTAAGCATCTGAATAGATCTCTTTAGCCTAATTAATTTGTGTTTTCCATTCTTTTAATGCTATTAATTGAGATTCAAGTTGCCAATTTTCTGCTTTAATCGCAGCTTGATATGTCTGATCAATAAGAGGATTTATAAGCTTTAAATCATATGGTTGAGGAATTTTCTTTGGTGGCTATGATGGACTTGATGGTGATGACGGTGAATCATCAACTGTTTTATCGGTAAAGATGTTCGCTCTTGGAACTCCAGTTGGGTTTCTTGGATCATAAAATTCACCGGGTAATTCAGAATCTTCACCAAACTTAGGACCTGTAGAAGAATTACCTCCACTATTTTTATCATCATTTTTAAATGCCCATTCTCCAGCTTCATCTAATTTAGTGTGTATATTAATTGTAAGTTCAGAACTTCCTTTAGCAAGACTCTATATTAACTTTGCATATTTTGCATCTGATTCATCTTTTACATGTAATTTTAAATTCCATTCTTTTGTCTCTACACCAGTAAGTCCCTATTTTGCTTTTTCAAACTATTGTTGCGTCATTGGGCTTTTACCATCTTCAACAAATTTAAAACCATATTTAACCTAAAAATCTAAATGTTCTTGAGTGGTTTCTCCCCATTGTTTTTCTGCTTCTTCATAAGTTAAATCTTTAATATCTTTTATTTGTTTTGATGTCAATGATGCAGCAGAAGTTTTATCTAGTGTATATATAGTCTTAATCCCTGTCTTTATAAGCCATATTTGATAATCATGTTCATTAAATTCTGGTACTTTTCCTTCTCCATATTGCTCTAACATTGCTTTATCATATAATTGTCTCCAAGTATCATTTATATCGGAACTATAATTTTTTCCATCTGCGCTATATTGTACACCATTTTTAGGGTCTACACGCATATTATATTGAATACCAGTTTTCGTTGTTAAAGTTATAGTAGTAGCTTGTGTTTTTATATCATAATGATAACCATATTTTTCTAAATCTTTAATAAAGGGATATTGCTATACTATCATCTGAGCATTTATAGCCGCCTGCACTTCATCTTTATTACTATAAGAAAAAGTCTTCCCACCAATAGTAACTTTACCATCTTTACCAAATAAAACTGTTGTACCTTCATGAATAACAAGAGTCCTTCCATCACCAAGATTAATATCAGCAGTTAATTTACTTTCTTTAGCAATTTGTTTAATTGTCCTTATTAAATTCTCTGTACTATAATCACCAGATATTGCCATCTGATATAAACTATTAACAAAAGCAGTATATGTTTCAGGAGATAAATTACCTTTTTCAAAAACTTCTTCATAAGCACTTTGAAGTTTATCAGCATCTCCACCCGCTGCTTCTATCATCTTATATAATGAAACACCCTAAATTGATAAAGCCTTTAAACTTTTTTCCAAATCTTTATTTGTTTTTGCCATTGCTATAATTTCTTGCGCAGCATCTTTATATGGCTGTTGAAATTGATATTTACCATCAAGTTTAATAGGATTACCGTTATCATCAGTCATAAAAATCTCTGGCAATTCAATTATAACATCATCTGTAGTAACACTTCCTAATTTTTCCATAGCAACAACAGATTCCAATAGAAGTATCATACCATCAATCATTTCTATTTGAGAAGTCGCCATTGCTTTAAGTGCTTCATGGAAATTGGTACTCATATCTGCGGCTCCACCCTACATTTGAAGACCAATTTTACCCATATTAACCATAGCGCCCTAACCATCAATATTTATTAAATTGCTAAAAGCCTAATTTATTAGTCGCGCGGCACCATCAGTATCCTTAGCAATCTAATATCCATAAAACATTAATGGCTAACCAGTAATAGTAGCTAAATTTTGGAACTAATTAACTAAATTATAAAAGTCATCAACTGCCATTAAATGATAGCCAGTAGCATTTACTAAATCTTCTGGTTTAGTCGAAGTAATTTTTTTACCAGTAGCATTATCAAAATATGTAAGCGTCATAGCCTAGTTCATTACTTTATAAGCTTTTCCAATAGAATTTATATAATTTAAAGGCCCTTGTAAATATTCAGGCAATTTTCTATTCATAAAATCATATTGTTCGGCCTATTGCATTTGAGCCTAAGCAATCTCTTTATAAATACTAAGTCTTTCTCTTAATGCTTGATTATCAGGACCATTACTTAATTGCTATTGTAGCGCAGCTATATTAGCCATAGTCTTAGAAATATTCTAGCAGTCCTATCCAGCACCCTATAATGAATCTTTTAATGCTTCAAATGTTATTTCTGCGGCAACAGTGTCAACATCTTTTAATGCGGTATATAAAGCAATTGCTGCCTAAGTATTTAATTTAATACCATCGAGCGTCATAGAAAATGCTGCCTAATTTAGCTATATACCAAGAACATTTTTAGCGAAATCTTGTAATTTTAATTTACCAACATTATCTAAACTACCTTTCAATCCATTAGCTATAATATCTGCAAAATTTTTAAATAACTAACTAATTGCATCAGCTAATTCTGCAAGATCTTCTGAAAGCATTAAACTTCCCTATTCAGCAGCATTATAAATTGTTTGCATTATACCAACAATATTAGCGCCTTCTACTGTTTTTAATATACCATTCTATACATAACCACCATATTGTTTTAATTGATCATTTAATTGTTTTATTGAACCTGGTATACTTTGAAGTCCTTTTAATTCTTGTGTATATTGATTCATCCATTTTTGATATTCAACAGAGTCTACTTTATCTTTATTCTCCTCTAATGCAGCTATCATTTTAATAAGTTTTTGCTATCTCTAAGTAGTATAATCACTTTCTTTTCTTCCTAGTTCGCTCCATAAATCCGTAACATCAAGCCATTCTCCGCCAGTTAAGCCACTTAATCCTTCAACTTCCTATCCAATATTTCTCGTTATTTTATTATTTAAATCAACCATGGCTTGATTATATGTTTTCAATGCATCAATATATTGTGGACTTCCTGCCTTCCAACCCATCATATTCGCAAAGGCGTTAAAATCAGTTATTCTTAATTTATCTCCGCCTAATAATTCTATAATATTGGATGCATCTAAAGCATCAACTAATTCCTCAGAAAGCATTATTCCTTGTTTTGTAAGTATCTAAGCAAAAGTATCAAAAGTCATATTAGAAGCATCGCCTAAAGCATCAATAACAACTTGCTATTTATCTCTTACACTTAAAGTTTTTGCAGCAACACTATTTATTTCTTCTAAAGTCGCATGACCGCTTGTAGTAATTTTATCTAATGCATAAGCATAAGCTTCATATAAATTATTTATTGATGTAACTACATATTGCCCTTCAGCAATAAGACTAACCGCGCCCGCGCCAGAAACACTTATTATTTCTGCAGTCGTAGCGTCAATGATACTTCCTGGTGCTGAACCTAATTGCTATAAAGCATTTATATATCTGTCAACCGAACTACGATATAAAGTAGTTATATTTTCAGCAGTTAAATCAACGCCACCATAATCAGCAATCATTTGCATCATTGCTATTGCATCTGCACCGCCAGATGTAATAATATCAAAAAATTCACTAAAAGAATCAAATTCGTTAGGAAGTTTTCCTCCTAAAGATTCAACATTTTTCTAAAAATCTTCATATGCTTTTTTTAGAGTTTTATATTGCTAAGAACTCCTATCTATAATAGCAGTGCCATCTCCTTTTAATACATAAGGAATATTATCTGCCCATGCCATTACAGCATCTATAAAAGTAGATGAAATTTCTTTATATCTTTCTTCAAGTATTTTTTTAATTTGAGCGGTAGAGCGTTGTCCAGAAGTTAATAAATTCATCAAGCCCTATGTTCCACGATATGTTCCATCATCATTCTTCTATAAAAGTTCAATAACTTGATCCATTGTTTTTCCATAATGAAGCGCAATTGAAGCAATAGCTTGCTCGTCTAAAGCATTCATATTTGGAATTAAATCAGTCATAAAACTATCATAAGAATTTGTTCTCTGATTAGCTAAATAATTAGCATAATAATCCATATATTCTTTACTGTCTTTAGCAAGATTAGAACCAAAATTGCTCATAAATTCATTCCAATCAGTAATAATATATGAATCTACTCCAGTTCTCTTTAAAAATTTACTTCCTTCCTAAGTTAAATTACCAGCTTCTGTTAAATAATCACTTAATTGTTTATTTTGAGCAGTAACAAAAGTAGAAATAGCATCTAAATTTAAAGAATCTGCATAACTTAAAAATTCTAATGAACTACTATCTTGTAGATTATTATTTTTTATTAAATTAGCATAACTATCATTTAATGTACTTAATCCAATAGTTCCATTATTAAATGCTTCTTCTACTGTATAATATATATAACTTGCTGCCTGTATAAACTCTTCAGCATCATCAATAACAATTTGCCCATTAGTATTTAATTCATTCGCCCAATCTTGATTAAGAGTGGCTAATATATTAGCAGTATCACCAGCAATAGTCATTTTACCAGAAAAAGAAGATAAATCACTAACTGCATTTGTCATAATAGAATTAAGCTGTTGATTAATTGCACTATTTATTATACGGTAAGTGTTATCATCTATTTTTTCATCTTCATGTTGTTTACTATAAAAAGATTGTAATGTTGTTAATACACCAATAATATTATTACCAGCAACTGTTAAAACACCATTTTGTATTGTTGCCATAGACCCCATTAATTGAGCATTTAAACTATTTAAGTCTTCATTACTTAATTTAGAAGTTAAATAACTAAGATTAAATTGTTTTCCCACAGAAAAATCTTTTAAAGACTCAATTTCACTTTGAATATTAGATTGAACATTTTCACGAAATTCAATCATAGAGCTTCTATAGGAACTAATTTCATTTAAATACGCATCTGAAGTTTTATCCCAACCAAAAGAATCAGCTAATACATTCTAATCTAAGAAACGAATCTAACCATTTCCAGTTATCTAAGCATAGCCACCAGCAATCCATTGTTCGACAGTACTAACAAACTATTCTGCATGCCCATAAGTCTCAAATAAACCAGATAAATCTGTTAAAGACATAGAACTCATTTTTCCAACATATGCCTAACCAATTTTTCCAACATCTCTAACATACGCAGACTGTAAATATTCTACACCAGTATTTAAAATATCTTCTGGAGCAGCGATACCTTTTACAAGACTATCATGATAAGCTTTAAGTGCTGCAGTAGTATCTCCAACTTTTAAAAGAATATTATTATTATCAACTATATAACCAAGATCGCTATGCGCTTTTAAAAATGCTGCTGCATCAGCGTCAAGAAGCTGACCCTAAAAACCACGAATTGCCTAAAGCATTCCTTCTGTTGAAGCATATAAATATTTTTTTCTTTGCTAACTTGTTAAAGTAATTCCTTGACGTTTAGCCCATTTCTATGCTAAATTTAATTTTTCAATTCCATTTTCACCTTGAAGTATTTTTAACTATTCTTCTACAGTACTATTTATCTACTAAGACGACATTGTAGTAACCTTACGATAATACTACGTCATTGCCTACTTTAAAACTTTAACATCTTTTTGAGTTCTATCAGAATCCATAAATCCTTCTATATCTACTTTTTGAGCTAAAGTTTGTTTTGTTAAATTATCAAAAATAATTGCAGTCTAACTCGTCCAAAGTCCGGCTTCTCTTAATTGATTCTATTGAGCTTCTAAATAATTTAAATATGCTTCTTGTTTTAATTGAAAACTATTGGTTAAACTGTCCCATTCAAACAAATCGCCAAAATTACTTGCTTCTTCTTTACCACTAAGTTTCATTAATTTATTATATTTCAACATAAAATCTGACATTTCAGAAGTTTCCATTGTACCCTAGGTTAATAATGAGGTTGCAGAGCTTACATCAGATAAAAGCTAATCAACTTGTGAAAAAATACTTTCTTGGGCTTCTTTTGTAATACTTATACCATATTTTTCTTTTAATGCTTTTATTTTTTCTAAAGTAATTGAAAAATTTCCATTACCTTCATCAGTAAAATACTACGCAACTTCTTCTTCTGAAAGATTAAAAATCTTCATTATATTGCCAATATCATCGACAGTTAAATTATTTCTATTTTCTATTAATCCCTAAAGAAGAGTTTCTTTTGATTTCTAAAATTTATTTTTTTGACTGGCGACCCAAGCATCAATATACTAAGAAGTTTGTTTATCTACATCTCGGACCATTGTACTAACAAAATGTTCAAAATTGTTTATTTCATAAGTTCTATATCCAGTTCTTGTAAAGTATTGTTGTCCTAATTCAGTTAATTCACCAGTTTCAGTATTTATATAATCTTCTACTTTTGCACCAATTGTAGTTAAAAATTCATTTATATTATCTATTGTAATATCAGATGTAGAGACTAAATTTAGCGCTGCAATAGGACGATTATTGTTAGCTTTTATTTTTGACACGGCGAAATCATTTAATGATTTTAAACTAACAGTTCCCTATTTATAGCCTTCTTGGGCAGATTTATATAAGCCATTAACTGCATCTAAATAATCTTGTGCAGTTCTAAGAGTAACTTGACCAGTTTGTTTATATTCATTTGAAAATTTAGTATTAATTTGAGATAAAAGTCCAGCTTGTTCATCTGTAAAAACTTTTGTCTATCCAGTATACTATCCAATTTCTCCAAACAAAGATGAATAAATATTTGTTATTTGTTCATCAATAATTCTTACAACATTCATCCAAGTAGCTTTATCTTCAGTAATAATACCAGCATCCATTGCATCTAAAATTACATTCCTTAAACCGCCTAGACTTTCAACTAAACTATCACCAGTATAGGTAAGAATACCATCCTTTATTGAAATGCCATATGATTCTAAATATTCATTAATTGTACTTAATGCATCAGTTCCATCAGTAAAATCAATATTCCTAAAAGCGGCTTCCATAAAAGCAACATTAGCTTTACCTTTTGTGGCTAAATCTTTAAGCCCATTAGCCTATTGCTATAATTGAGTTTGTACTGTAGTTGCCGTTTGAATTTCAGAATCAATAAAATTAGAAAGAGCCAAATTATATTCATTTGATGTGGTATCCCAATTAAATTTAGACGCTAAATCAGAAATCGCTTCAGCAGAAAAATTTAAGTTATCGTTTGGATTAATTGTAATGCCACTGTTACTTATTTGATTATTAATCCATTTTGTAGCTTCATTCTCATCCCAACCAGCTTCTATGAACATCGCAGATACATCTTCAGCACTAATATCATTTAATTGAGATATATAATTAGCACCCTTTTTAGTAAAAGGATTATTTTCAGCAATTATAGCTTTCATAGCTACAGAATACTTCTAAGTTACTGAAGCTTCCATATTCATTAATTGCTCATGATAAGCTTTCGCCGCGGCCGCTGTATTTCCGATACCTTTAATTACATTACCTTCAATTGTATATCCATAATCTTTTAAAAATTTTGCCGCCTAATCAGTAACTACGTCTCCAACATGAGCGTCAAGAGCATCTAATAAGCCATTAATATTTTTAAAATATAAACTTTCTATATCTTCAACCGTAAAAGTAACTCCGCGTCTATTTGCCCAATCTCTACCAACTCTAACTGCATCAGCTCCGCCCTTTTTAATAGCATCTATATCAGCTTGTACTGCCGCACGAGCAGCACTTTCAGTATAACCCAGTGCGCCAATATAATACTAATACATGGCATCAGTTAAAATTGTCTAATCTTTTGTTGTTTTTGCAGATTCCAAATATGCCTCTATATCTACTCTACTTGCTAAATATTTTTGTTTCTATGCTAATAACATTTTTGTAACAAGTTCTTTAGAATAACCCAATGTATATAAATAGTCTTGTAAAGTACTCATATATGAAGAAAAAACTTCAGGAGATAATTGTAAAGATTTAGTATTTTGATCAAAAATGAAAACTTGATCAAAACTTTTAGTCTCGCTTTCTTTTCCCATCTATTCCATTATAGTTTTATATTTTTCATAAAAATTTCTAGCCTATGAAAAATCAGTAGTACCTTCTGAGACTAATGACATAGCATCTGAAGCAGACTCCATTGAAGCATCTATAATATCATATATTAAATTTTCAGTTTTCTAAGACAAATCTTTTTTATATCTTCTAATTAAATCAACTAATGAAGATGTTTTTATTGTATAAGTTCCATCACCATTATTTATAAAAGCGTTTTCTGGTACTTCTAAAACATTTTTTAAATATTCAACTTGCTATTCAGATAATGAATCATAATTTTGAATTGCTTCGGCAATAGCTTTTTCTTTACTTTGTTCATATTTATTTGTTTTAAAAGAAGCAATAACTTTTGATCGTTGCTAATCGGTAAGTGTTATCTTCCATTGTTTTTCCATCTACGCAATAAAAGCATTCCAATCCTATCCAATAAACTCATAAAGCCCGGTAATTTCATCCATTTTAAAATAGCTTGGAAATTCTTTCATAAATGTCTCTACGTCTTTTCCAAGTGTTTTAGCTAAATCAGACATAGTGGCTCTAGAAATTTCTTTATAATTATTTCCAATGGTAGAAAGAATATCTGGTTTAGAAACTTGAAATTCTTTATTATGTAAATCATCTAATAACTTTCGTTTATCACCTAATAATAAATTTGATCCACTAATTTTATTTCTTAACCATTCATAATCCCTATTAAGTTTATTCCAATCTATAAGCATAGACTATCCACTAGTTAATTTATCTAATGGAATATTTGTTAATTTATGAATAAGATCTTTATTATCTTCACTAATTGTAATTAATTGTGGTCCTTCATCAATAGATTTTATCGCGGCATCATATACAGAAGTCTAAGTCTTCTTATAGGCTTCCCATATCGCTACAGCCCAACCTTTAAGCTAATCTGGAAGATCAGAGAAATTGCCTTGTTTAATTTGGGCTAAATATTCTTTTTCAGATTTTCCCCAATCATCAATTGATTTAGGATCAATTGTCTTAGCTATATCTTTTAATGCTGATATTGCCTCTAAATAATTTCCTACGTTAATTAAGCTAGTAACATATGGAGTTAATAAACTATTTAATACTTCTTTAGCATTCTAATTCTGAAGCTATAATTGTTTTATTGCGTATTCAACAAAACTATTGTCATAACTAGCTTTTTCAGTAGTACTCAATCTTTCCCAAGCATCAAAATATGTCTCATAATATTGAACCATTAGTAAAGCAGTAGATTCGTCAAGTTCTTTTTGAGTTTTCTATTTATATTCTTTTTGTAATATTTTTACTTTTTCAGTATTAGAAGCAGTTTTCCATGTAACCTATTTTCCTTTTTCAAACGTATATTTTTGATCTTTAGGTAAATTAAATTTATCAAAATTTCCTATAGCGGTTTTAGCATCTTCAAAATCTTCATTTAATTCAGCTAAAAAATCTTGTCTATAAGTAATATATTTTTCTTTTAATTTGCTCCAATCATTAATATAATATTTTCCACCAATATTAGTAAAATCTTCTTTTAAACTTAATCCTAAAGTCTAAGCTAATTTAGAAGCATCCTAAATCTACATGCCTTTTTCGACTTTAGACATAATATCCTAAAAATCTTCTAGCTGCTTTAATGTTTTTGTAGTCAACGAAGAAAATTCAGTTATTAAATTCATAGGCATCCTATCAATTATTGCAAGAATCTCTGATTCGCAACTAAAACCTAAATCAGATAGATTATCTCCTAACTAATATAACCCAGAAATAGTTCCATCCCAACCATAAAAATATGACTATGCTTGCTATCTTTTAGCTAAATCAGTCTATGCAGATAATTTTTTACCAATTGATAAATAAAGTTTCAATATCTATGAACCAGTCTTCTAAGTAATATTACCTGAATTTATTAAATTCTATAACATATCATAAAATTCATTTATAGCATTTAATTCATTTGAACCTAAATTTTGTAAAAAGGTACCAGATTTATCTGCTATTTGTGCCTTTATTGTTCCTAATAATGTATCAGCTCCTTTTATTGTAGTATTATATCCATCTTTATTTCTATATCTATTAATAAAAGAAGCCTTTACAGTATCTTCTATGGTTCCATAACTATATTGATTACTATATAATGCATTTAATACAGCTGCTTGATTTTCTCCAACAATTCCAATAGATTCTAATTCCTTACCGAACTGTTGTCTACTTAAAATATTTACTTTTTTTGTTAAAGAATTAAAATTATTTTTTTGGCTGGGAGTGAAATTTGTCCAAGTAGTCGTCCAAAAATTTTTTATCGTTTCAAGCTATCGTGAAAGATCTTTATCAACAAATTCATTAAACTATTTTGTAGTTATCATTCCATCATCATTATATTTTTCTTTTATCCTAGCTATTATTTGTTCACTAATTATATTCTAAACATTACTAAATCCTTCTAAAGTAGTATTTTTTACACCAATTAAAGAAGAACCAACAACAGTACTAACACCACTTCGTAATCCAGACTAAGATAAAACTTTAGAATTTAAATAATCTTTATATTCTTTAATATAATTATTTACTTGTTCTAGAAAAAATTTACCTAACGAAGTATCCTAATTTTGTTTAAGCCAATCATATATTTCTACTATCTCATGATCATTTGTTACATCTTTATCTGACATTAATTCAATCATTCGAGCATATAACGTTTCATATCTTCCACCATATTTTTTATAGAATAGTAAAGAATTATTAAAATTGCTATCCAGACCGCCATATGCTAAATCACGAAAGTCATTAGAACCAAAAAAAGATGGACTAGTTCCATCTAATAAATTTGCTTTTATAGTACCTTCTAACTATGGTGTATATACTCCTGCTAATTGTGCGGCTTCTAATGCTTTCCGTATAATAAGTTGCTAATAATTAGGAATTGCACCTCGTAAAACTGCAGAAGCATTAAGTTCATAAAACTATTTTTGATCTTTACCAGCCAACCCTTTAAACTATTTAAATGAAGCTATTCCCATATATTGTTCTATAAATTTTTCTCTTTCAACACCAGTGAATCCACTAGCATCAGCAACTCTCTAGGCGATTATACGTAATTTAGTATCATCTGTAAATTTTGGTACAGTGCCCTACATTTCTTTCTATTCATGCTATTCAGAAGCTCTTAATTTTTCATACTATTTTTTAGCTGCCTATTTTGCCTTATCTACACTCTATTGTCTTACATTATTTAATTGTGCCTAAGCAGCAATTAAATCAACAGTAACATTTCCAGCTGAATCCATATAAGATATTAATTCAGGATAAGTTTGCGCTAATTTATTCGCGGCTGTATAATACTGCTACTAAGCCTAAACACTATCATATCTAGCTGCCTATAATTTTTTAAGAGAAGCTATTTGATCTGCTAAACTTTTAGCCTAATTTTTCTTTTGTAAAGATTCATTATTTGCTTGAGCAGCCTACTATGATAAACGTTTCATTTTTTCTGTATACGGCTAAACAATTTTAGTCCAATTAGAAACAACACCAGTAATAAGACCTAATCCAGCGCCAATCGCTGCACCCCATGGTCCTCCCATTGCCAATCCCATCGAAGCATATGTCGCAGTAGAAGCAGCAATACTAAGTCCTGCTTGTGCCTTAGGATTTTTTACCATAGTACTCGCAGCAGAGAGCGCTAGACCAGCTACACTTAATCCAGTACGCCAGCCAACTTCATGCTGCGTCATATTTTGACCAATTCGACTATTATTAACTTTATTACGAGCTCTACTAAGAATACCTCCACTTGCACGAGTAGCACTTCCACCGGTAGCTGCCGAATTCATTTGCCCCTATGCCTGTTGTCGGCTTGCTACTATTTCTCTATCTTGTGCTTTATATTGCTCAGTTTCTTGCTGACGTCCTGCAACTCTTTCTTGCACACCAGCTTGAGAAACTGCTCTTAAATATGCTCTAATTTCCTATATAAATGAATGAATTTTAACTTTTATACCATTAAAAACTAAATTTACAATATTAGCAACATTATAAAAAGCTTTACCCATAGCTGCAATTGCAGATACAGGAAGACCAAATACTGTAGTCATACTAGATAAAGATTTTACAATAGAATTTTCAAAATCTAAAAATCCTTTATATAAATTTTGTACTCCGCTTTCAGTATAAAGTGACTGTAAACTAGTTTGTAATTGCTGTACTTTTGCATCCACACTATCTAATGTTTTAAGATATTGTAACTGAGAAGCATCCTAACTATTATTTGCTATCTAAGTCAATTCTTTTAATCTGTCATAACTAGAAACCAATGCCAAGAAACGAGATTGCTGTCTATTACCAGCCATAATAGTAGCAATATAACGTTGCGTATTGGTATCAATAGTATCCCACTTTTCAGCTAATTCCATAATGACATCATCAAAATCACGAAATTGACCCTATGTATCATGAATAGTAATACCAACACTTTGTAATGCCTTATCAACTCTATTAAGACTCATTTCCTATCCTTCACTATCTTTTAATAAAGTAGGATCACTGGTCATTTCACCATAACGAGAAATAATAGATTTCATAGCACTACCAATGTTTTCAGCAGACTCACGGGTAGCTTCAATCATAACCGCCATCATAGCAGTAGTATTTTGGAAACTAGAACCTACCGCTTGAGCAGAAGAAGCTGTTTTACTCATAGCAGTAGCTAATTCTGAAACACTTGTAGCAGAACTTGCGGCGACGGCAGAGTAAGCATCTACGACTTGCTGTGCATCTGTCATTTCCATTTTAAATGAGCGCACAGCATTAGTCATATAATTAGTTGCAGCAGTATAATCTAAACCAGAAATACGAGACATCTTTAAAGTTTGCTCAGTTAAAGCCATAACATCAGCCATTTGCAAACCTTGCTGATAATATAACTGAGAAACTTTATATACACCAGATATAGAGGCCGCATATTTTGTCGCCATATCTGTATATTTATCCATTTGGCCCCATAAATCATTCTGATCCATATCAGTGACAATAGCAATTTCTGTTATTGTCTTATCTAACTATTTTACCGTAGAAATTACACTTCTAATAGCTTGTCCAATTTTTCTAACAACAGTATATACACTAAACCATCTCTGAACAACACCTTGGATTTTTCCAACCATTTGTTCAGCTGCCTGAGCTCTTGCTAACTAAGCATTATATTCTCTAACTCGTTCGACAGGTATTGATGAATTAGCTGGATTATTTCCTCCACTTTTACCTAAACCTTTTGTTGAGTTTAATCCTTTATCTTGTGCTGCTTTTAATGCACTCTATAATTGAGTAACTCTATTATTTAAATCATTATTTTTACCTTGAAGAATTGTAATTTGATCTTGTAAAGCTTTTGTTGCATTTTCAATATCTGTTGCCGTTTGTTTCTCGGCTGCTAAATTATTTTGTGCTACATTTTGCCCTTGAGTTGCGGCAGCAAGCTATGATTTACGTTTATTAACAACTGCAGTTATTTCATTATAAGCAGACTATAAACGTGTAATAACAACTTGTGCAGCTTGCTAAATATTACCAACATCTAGAAAATTTAAAGCATTTGTAGCCATTGTAGAAGTCAATCCAAATTTACTATCTGTTACGCTATTTTGTATTGCTTCTCTTAAATTATATATTATATTCTCTAAATCAAAATTTTTTAAAAGAGCGTCTCCAGTTAAATTAAAAGATCCTTTTCCAAACTATCCAAATAACGTACTATAAATATTTTGTGCAGATCCTTGACCTGTTCCTTTTAACTAAGTTTGTAAAGTATTTTTTAAAATCTATATATGTGATTTTAACGTCTATGGTGTTAATCCACCCATAAAATTAGTTAATAACTATTGCTGCCTATCAGTATTTCCAACTAATAATTTACTTAATCCAGATCCAACCATCGTCTGAATTTCTTCCATAGCTTTTTTATAACTGGCAGCAGCTCTTTCTACATTTTCTTGTAATGCCAAATTATTATCTTGTTTGGCTACTGCTGCGGCTTCAGCTTTCTATCGTCTATTTACATCAGCTTCAGCTTGCTTTAATTCTTTTTCTAAATTAGCAATTTTTTGCGCGGACTACTCAGCTTTAGTTCCTAATGCTGCGAGCATTTCTTGTGCAGTAGTAGTATCACCAATATTAAAGTTAATTTTCTTAAAACTATCAGCTAAATCTCCACCTGACTGAACGCCCTCTCTAATTGTCTTATCTATAAATTCATCAGCTTTTACTTTAGCTTCTTCTAAATCTTTAACTATTGTTTTAAGGCCTTCACCAAAAGCAGACTATTTTAAATCCGGTAATTTCAATTGTTGGAATAACTAACCAATATTTGCAAGTCTTTGTCCCATTAAATCATATTTTTGAACAATACTCTATATTTGACTATTACTAGAAGCTTTCGGCATGGGATTTTTAGCTAATCGTTTTAAATCTCCTTCTGCTCCTTGAATTGCTTTAGTTAATTTTTTACCAATAATTGATCCTGCATCAACATTCTATAATGCACTTTTAAATTTCTATATACTAGCCTAATATCCACTTATTTTAGCAGTCATATCTAAAGTAATATTAGCCATTTATTCTCACACTCCTTTTACACATAAAAAAAAGAGCCGCCTCCAATTACCTTGGAAGCGGCATTATATTTCATCGTCTATATTTTCATTAAGACGAGTAATCTCCAATATTAAACCCTTTCTACTATTCACCGTATTCTACGGCATTCCAATAATATTAAATGTAGCGACAGATGGGTCAGCCCTTTCTCCCAAGCGTAAGTTTATATCACTTACAACTCTTACTTTTGGCATGTAAATTAAATTTGTATAATTTATGCCATCGTTTTCATCCTTTGTATAAAATTTACCTTCAAGGGTGAATAATCCATTAAAACGTTCCTTCTATACAGAATAAATTAAAGCTTCGTCTGTATACTAATAATAATAATCAACAATATATTCTTTTGTCTAGTCTGCAAGGTCTTTATGATTTTTATCTTTATAAACCCTTAGACAAGGACGCTCCACTGAATCATCAAAAGGATCTGATTCATTATGTATTATTTCTTCATACATTCTTCTCTGCACTACATCTCTCTAATATTCATAGACAAAAATTTTTTTCATATCATTACTGATTGGCTGATGTTGTAAATGAAATAAACTTCCACCAGTCAAAACATTAGGCCCCTATCTCTTATGTATTAAAAGCGGTTCATCTTTTTTTCTCTAAATAACAGAAGCACTAAGTAAAATTCCCATACTTATTGCAGACATTATACCCTCAGATAACTGAAATTGCACCTAAGATCTGTCCTACCAAATAACATGAGGAAAATTACCCCAGCCACCTCGCGCCATTATAGGAGAATTTCGTTCTGTTAAACTAGCAAAATTTATATTCTCAAAATACAACACAGGCTACTGAGCTTCAAGATACCGTGAACCAAATTGCATAGGAACCTTCGCGCGCAAAACAACTTCATAAAGCTATTTTACTCCAAAATATTGATCAATCAAAATGATTCACCAACCTTAAAAAGGAGGGTGATTACTCACCCTCCTTATATAACAAATTATTAAGAACCAGCGGTTAAGTCGCCTTCGTCATCGCCAGCAGTAGCAGCACTAGAAGCAGCACCACCATAACGAATTAGTTTCATCATTTCATCGCCGTCATCACCAGAAGAACGTAAAACCTGAAGCTGCATTTCAAAAGTAGAAGGATCACCCTCAGCTTCTAGAGTGAAGGTAACTTCAGACTGAACCTTAGCTTTGTTGATTACGAACTGGAAGGCTTCATCTTTACCAGTCTTTTCAGAACGAATAAAGGTATCGCCAACAACACGATATGTTCCAGGGAAGGTGCTAGGAGAAATGGTTACTTCAACAGCGGCATCATCAGTAGTAATTAAGTCTTCCCAGAAAATACGAATATGATCGCCAGCAACAGGAGCAACCTCAGAAACACCGGCAGCTGTATTGCTGAAAGTAAGAGTATTTCCACTAGCAGACATTACAGCAGTAGGAACAGTCGCTGTACTTACTACTTGAGTCCTTGTACCAGCACTTGCACTAGTGGTACCTGCAGTATTACCAAGATTGATAAAACGAACAGGATGCCCAACCCAAGCTTTGGGTAGAAGGGTTTCTTTGGTAAGATGATCTTTAGGAGCAGGAATCTTACCATCAGAACCAACAACAACTTCTTCAGTATATCTTACTAGAACAGCTTCGCCACTCTTAGAACGCTTAATAGCGCCACCAAGCATGAAACGTAGAGACTCTAGAGACATTAGAGCATCTTCTAGAGTAATGTTAATTTCTTTACCGTAGTCCCAACTGATTAAACGAGGATTCATTTTATTCCATTTAGTTCGTTAAGCTAAATGCGTTCTCTTATGAACTGCTTTAATTTTCATTAAAGTTTAGACTATATCTTCATCCGTAATTATACGGAGCCTCCCTTTTCATGACACTTGTCATTACAATTAGTCGTTGAACCTTCAAAATATTTCCATTTAAAGCCTCCAGTGGTACGCCGTTTACCTTGACATACTTCACTAATATGTCTATGATTACAGCCAGTTTTTTTCCATGCTTCATAAGCAGATGAAAAAACTTCTAACTATTCTTCCTATAATGTCATTTGAACTATAGGACGAGCAATAAATTGCGTACTACTTTTTAATTTTTCAGGTGGTATATATTTTATATTTTCCTAATGAGTAACCCATTTTAAATTATTTAACTAATTATTTTGTGGATTACCGTCAATATGATGAACTTCTAGCTATTCTTCATTTTCTCTCGGATCAAAAGCATGTAAAATTAAACGATGAACGCCAGTATTTATTACTTTTCCATTATCTGTAATTTTTACTCTTCTATACCCATCTCTGTCAATATAAGTTTTCATCATATGTATTTTTCTAACCAACCCCGTATCAGAGACTTCATATTCAGAATCAGTATTTATAGCTTTCCATTGCATAATCCTTACTCCTTTTATAATATTTTGCTTGGCTGCTGATTGCCTATTCTATGTTAAATTATAACATAAATCTTATTCGTTGTCAAACATTCATAGTGCTTCCCCTATTGTAGTGAATAAGCTTTAAGGTGTTCCAGCAATTAAAGAGGTTTTTTTATGTTGGAGCCATCCATCCCGATTACAGACCCCAACCGCCCTGGGCTGCGGTATTTTCAGCAGTAGTTTCAATAGTAGAAACTTTTAGAGTATCTAGGAATAGCACAATGTCTCCAGCATAAACGCCAGCTGCAGCGTCTGCTTCAAGAGCTTCAAAATATACATTGGCAACCTATTTAATACCATATTTATCAAAAATATTTACAGCCATAATAAAATACCTCCAAATAAATCATGATTTATTAGAATCCACAATTGATCGCATCCAATGCTTCAATTGATTCTTTTTCATTTTTGCCCCAGCAAGAGCAGCACGATTATTAATATCAAACTGGTCTCGCCAACCCATACGTCTGAGCTGATCATGAAAGGCATAGTAAGTTATATTCCATATATTATCCATGTTTAAGCCACAGTTATTTATAGTAATGCTTCCGATGAGGTCAGAAAACTTTAAGTCGCTCTTCTCCCTCGCGGCTTGTTTAGCCTTCGCCTTACGTACCTTCTACCTATTTTGTTTCATTCTTTCTTTAAGCCGAACTACTTCAGGAGGGTCATCTTTATTGATGATTATCTACTCCTCATCAACGTCTAGAAAATAGGCACGGCTAATAAGCCGTCGAAGGTCGTAAAATTTTTCCTCTGTTAATATGTGTTTTTCTTCTATGGGTCCAACTATAATTTGTGCGGGATCTAAAGAAAAATTTACATCCTAATGTATAAAAAATTTAAAAGCCTATTTTAAAGTTTCATTAGACATTTTATCCATTGCCGTTAACATAAGTAAATACTGAAAATCAGTAACCTAACTTAATATTTTAGCCATCTATGGCTATTTATTCCAATCTGGGATTGGCTTTGTAGCTGTAATTGCGCCAAGTAATAATTGAAATTTACTATAACCTAAATCCACTATCTAACCCAATGTAGCGGAATAAACAGCACAAATATCGTCTAATAAAACAGGCGAACCTTTTTGAAACTTTAAAATCATATCATCAGTTAAATTCATTGATTTTATACCTCATAGTATAGCCGCCAATCCAAGGAGAAAGAGCTAAATTATCTGCTCTATAAAATTGTAAATTACCTATACCGGATAATTTAGCTTGATTAAACATTATATCAATCTATTGCATTATTAAATAAGGTCGTAATGACCTAGCATTTAATAGCCACTCATCATAAGGACAAGCAATATCAAATCTTACTGTAGAAACCTTAAACTATGGATTGATTTGATTAACGACAAAATCATCAAAAATAGCCGTAACATACGACATTTTTTCTGTACTATCATCAAATATTTTAGGAACGATTAAAATTTGTTTATTTATAAGTTCGGCACCATCAACATTAGGTTGCTACTTACCATTACACATTTCTTTTAATGGATCTCTTGTTTGATACTTTAATAGCCTACATAATGTTTGATTTGACATTAATTTATCAGCTATTTTAAAAGTATTATCACCCATTACAGCAAATCTTCTTTGCCCACTTACATCTCCCATATTTTAATCACCCCTTTTACCACAATGGAATAATAGAAATAACTTTCGTATAAGTATTTCCATTATATTCCGCAATTAATGTTATATCTCCAAGCTAATTTTCATCATTAGCTTGAATTTTACAGGCATGTTTTATCTATTCAGTTGATACATTATCTTTAGTCTAAATAGAAACAAATTTTGCTAATGCAGTATTTTCTAATGAGAAAGTAACTATTGAATTTTCATCTATAGCTGGCTTTCCAACCAATTTATAAATAGCGGTTCTATTCAATCTAATTGAATTATTTCCCTAAATATGTCCAAAAAATTCTTCGGTTGGCGCGCCAACTTTTACTGTAATAGTATTTTTAATAGATGGAAAATCTTTTAATTGAACTGTAATAGTAGTAGTCCCCTATCTCAATGCCTTTAATTTATCATTCTCGATAGTAATGATACTTTTATCATCAGGAATAAACTAATATTCTCCCGAATAAACTTGTCCATTCTTCATTAGTGTAAAAGAAGGAATGACAAACTAGCCAATCTAAAAAACTTGAGGTTCCTATGAAGTAATTATCTCATAAGAAGCAATATTATTGGTATCTGCTAAATTATTCTATACATCATCATAGATACTATTAATCTTACCCTCTGTTAGAGAAAGATAAATAATTCCAGGCACACTAGTATGATCATACTACACAACAGTCCAAGATTCTTCTTCGACAATAAAATTTGTAGCTCTATTTATAGGATAACGCGGCATTAAAATCTAAGCATATTTGTTTGGTTGTGGTGTAATCAGCGAGTTCCACGTTCTGAAATTTCCTTTAATTTTAGAATCTAAAGAGCTAACAAAATAGCTCCAGGATTGTTGAACGTGACCATCACCATCAACCCATTTCATTAGATAATTACATCTTACTATCCAAAAAGTTCTATAAGTCCCATTAACTTTTTTTTCTTCTTGGACAAGTATCCATTTCTAAATCTATCCATTATCTAATTTCCAATTCATAATGTCTCCAACATTAATAGGAATCTAATTACTAACATTTAGAAACATTATTTTCTAATGCTATTTATCCTTATTAGTTAATATTATTCCATCAAAATATATTCCACGCTACACAGACAAATGACGAACGGTGTGAGGAGATTCGCTCATCCATTTTATAAATGAACGAATTCCGCCATTACGTATTCTTTCAGCTGTAGTAGTTCCTAAATGATTTATCCTAGAATAATAAGCATCAAGATAGTTCATCTGGAACAGATAGACTTCCTATCAGATTCATACACTAAAAAATAGTCTTTCTAAAATATTCATAAGATAAATGTTTTAACGAACTTAATTTACCTATTAGCGGCCAATAGTTAATACAATTGGCCCCTAATCCCTACAACTAAATGATGATAGAATCTAAAAATTTCTACCATTCTCCGCCCTTCTACTTCTCACAAAGAAGGCCGTAAAGTCTTCCTTTCAATTTATTTTTATAGCCATCAAAAGTAACATCAGACGACATTCTTTTTCCCTGCCAATTTTTTAAATAATTCAGCGGGTGTCTTATTTCTGGAACGATCATAAATACCCTACGCTTTATGAACCTCTAATGCCACTGCCGCCTCTAATTTATTTAATTTATCTAAATGATTTGCTTGTGAGAAGTCTTTGTCTGCGTATAATTGTCTAATATTCTCCCAGCTTGCTATACAACGTTTAATCCACTCATGCTTCATATATAATGATAATAATTGAATTTCATCGTTTGTTAAATCGCCAGCAAACTGAAAAGTAGAAACTTCGCTTCCATAAGGGTCTACATTTATAGTCTATTCAACTTCAAGACTAACTCTTGGATATTTAAATCTAAAAATCGCGGCCTTTAGAAGCTATTGCCAATCCCGCTCAACAATGGCCATATCTTCTTCAAGAGTCCACTAATCTGCGGTAATGCGCGCTAAAAAAGCGTCATACACTTTAAAAAAAGATGTTGCCATTATTCTTCTTCTTGATGTCTCATATTAATGAGATCAATTACATCACGGCCGCAATACTTCTTAATTAACTGAACGATCGCGGAATGCGTGATACCTTTTTCCACAGCTAAATCAACAACTGTTTCTTTTTCTGCGGGAGCGGCAGTAGGAATAAATTTAGCAAAAGCTGTAATATCTAATTCGTCTAGCATTTTACTAATATCAGCTTTAGAATATGTTGGTAGTTCTACTTCAACCTTTTCATCCTCTTCAAGACCTTCAACTTTTAGATAATGTCCACTAACAAGAGAATTAAAGCCGGTATCAAAAACTAGATCATTATACATATCTTTTTCAATCACAATAGACCTTCCGGGTACAAGTTCACGATTAAGTCTAATTTCAGGTACGAATAAAGATACAGTCGCATTGCTAATATTTGTAATAGTTACCTTTTCCATAAAAAGTTCCTCCTTTTATCTCAAAAAAATAAGTGGGGTGGGGCAAGCCCACCCCACTTACATAATTATTATATTATTAAGCAGTTAGATTTGCGTTATAAGTAGCCCAATTTGTATTAGTACTAAGAGCACTATTATAATAAATTCCCCAGAAATTGAGAGGAGATACAACGGCTAGACCAACCTTGGTATAAGCCTGAATGGTAATAGAATTATCGCCCTCGTGGTCATTCCACTCACGGAAATAAGAATTACCTTCAAAGATTAGCTTAATCATCTTTTCCTTGCCAGTAGGAATTACATAAGCAAAGGCAGGATTCATAACAAGATTTTCATTAGTTTCATCGGTGAAAGACTGAGGCATTACAACAACGGGAACGCCCTGGAATTTTCCGATATAACCGCGCTCACGAATATCAATCATATCCTGATCAGAAATCTTAGTGGTATTGTTGTAAACAATAGCATTAACCATTTCAGCAGCAAATTCAGGAGAGCAATAGATAACTGGGGAACCATAAGCAGCAACAACATTACAAAGTTTCTTCATAGAAGTAGGATTGAAGTTATTAGCAACAACCTTATTCTTAGGAAGCATCTTTTTCCAAGAAGATAGAAGCATTTCTTGAACTAATTCAAAAATTCTATCAACCATGCCTTCATTGATTACTTCGTAAATATCAGTAATGCTTTCAACGCCATCAAGATAACGCTCAAAATCAACATATCCAGCGCCACCAAGAGCGAAAGGATACACATCAAAACGATCCCTATCAAGACGGAAGGTCTCGTAATTACCAGATTCAGTAGCACGGGTTACAAACTGCTTACCACGTTGCTTACCACGGGTAACATAAAATTCAGGACGAGAGCCCTGAGGAACACGAACGATTTCAGTGAACATATCTAGAGCAGAAGTTAAACTCTGAGGAAGAACTTCGTCAAGATTTTGAGAAAGTAGTTCAAATAGATCGATCTTGTTTCTTTCATATTTATAGCGATTAATACGTCCATTTTCATCGCATAGAAGCTTCTTTAGCTCATCACGTAGAGCAGCTTCATAATCGTAATCGGCGGCTGCGAACTCAGCAGGAACTTTACGACCGAAAACGCCATTCATTAAAACTTGTAGACTATTCATAGTTCGCACCTCCATTATACTCTAATCATCTGATACTTAACGCCCTTTTCGCCGTTAGGTACAGTATAATATTTTACTACTTTGCCGTAAGCTACATTAGCAGCAGGAGTAGTTTTAGTTAGCTTTGGAACTGGAGAACCAGCTACTGGAACAACATATACAGCAGTGGTCGCGCAAGCGGCTAGAGTAGCCTCTAGAGCCTCAGCAGTAGTGAAACCAGTTTCAGAGTCATCATACTGTAAGCAATTAGCAGTTACGGTATCACCAATACTAAAAATGCCTACGCGAGGATAATCGCCCGCAACCTTGCGGCCGAAAGTCTTTAGACCATAATGGAAAACATCATATTCTTTCTCAGCGGTATATACAATACCAATTGGCTTGTCAGTGGCAGCCCCAGGAGCATCAATAACGCCCTTAGCTTTATCAGCAACAACCCACATACCGTTTTCGCAAACGCCATAATTACCGTTTCCGCCCTCGACAAATTTCTCGCCAAGGGGAGTCTGAGAAACTACCATGCCAGTCTTTGGGAAAGCTACCTGATTTAGCTCTAGAGTGGCATACTGTTCAACAGGAAATCTTTTCATAGCCATAGTTTATTCACTCCTTAGTTTTTACGATATTTTTTCATGAGTAAAGAAAATTGAGATTCTTCGGGTGTAAGAACGGGAACTTGCTTTACTTCAGATTTTTTATTATTAATTTGCCGATGGGCAAAAATAATAGCTAATTTATTTTCTAATTCTTCGTAAGAAAATTCATCAACCTTTTCTTTAACTGGACTAATTTCTTCTTCAGAGAGAATATTATTATAATCTTCAATTAAACTATTCTTACGATCTTTCTAAGCAACAGCCGCTGCAGCCTCATAAGACTGTAAGCTGTTCTATAGTTCAGTAATTTTGTTGCGAAGAGATTCTAGTTCTTTATTCGTATCTTGCTAAAATTTTGAAGCATTTTGGATTTGCTCTTGCGCTTCATTAAATTTAACTTGTAATTCATTATAGGAAGTTTGTAACTCATTATATTGCTGTTGTAGTTTTTCAAATTCAGAAGGAGCAGCTTCTTCAACAGGAGCGGGCTCTTCAACAGCTTCTTCTACTTGCGCGCCGTCGGCAGAAAATTCAGTTACTTCTTCTTCTTTCTTTTCTTCATTAACTTCAAATTCTGTTACGGTTTCAGTAGTTTCATTTACTTCGGGAGTTACTTCAGTTTCAACAACTTCCTGATTTTCATTCTCATTCATTGGTTGTTCTCCTCCCTCTTTGTTTTGTTCAGCTTCTTCTACTTTTGCTTTTAAATCAAACAAGAGTGAAGAAAACTTCTAATATTGATTATCATATTTTTCATCATTTTTAGAGAAAAAAGATGAAACAGAAAAACATGGTTCATGCTCTCCAATAATACAAAAACCTAACATTTTTGCGGTCGTATAAACAAAGTATTCTTCGTTCTAAATTAAAGTCCAATCACCCTGAATAGAAGAAGGATCTAATTCCATACTTTGATTTTGTCCCATAATTTTTTGTGCCTATTCATAGTAATCTGTAAAAAGAATTACTGAAAACACAGCATATTCACGGGTCACGCCGTCAGTGTCCTAAAAAGGTTCCCACCCAATAAAATTCTCTACATAGCCATACCCTTTGGCTAAGTTAGGACCGCTATGACTAGCCCAACTTTTTGTAGAGGGATCGAAGAATCCTACTACTGGAGTGTTGCCTTTTGTAGCGCTTTCAATGAGTTGCTAAGCAACACTCTCAGTAATATAAGATCCATTACGATTCGCATATTTGGTAAAAACCCTAACTTTTAAGCGCCCAATGTTAGGTGTTTCTTCTGAAATACCTTGAAATGGAGAAGACACAATAACGCTATCAAAATATATTGGAATTTGTTTTTCCATTATAATCTCCTCCTTTATCCAGCTGATTCTATATTAGTTTGAGTTTTTTCACTTTTCTACTAATCAGAAAGCTATGGTCGTCCACCTTTATCATCAGATGATTGTTTTGCGACTACTGTTGTTTTTTGTCCCTGGTTACTCTTTTCTTCATCAGCAATAGTATTACCAGAAGTAGTATAAGAAGATTGCAAAGGTACCATTTTTAAAGACATTTCAAGGAACTCATTTTCAAAATTCATCAAACTTAATTGATCTCTCTGTTTCATTCCTAAAGCAACACCAGCGAACATTTTAGAATAACCATATTGCGCACCGCGGAAATAAGAAGATTGTAACTAATCTCTATTAAATACTGTTATAGGAAGTATCTAAAAATCAAATGATAAATTAGTTCTTGCGAACTTATCATTTATATGAAATTTTATCCAACTTTCATAAATATTTAAATAAGCAGACATTAAAGTCTAATCTTTCTTTATGGCATAAGCAAGAGAAGAGCTTCCATCTGGATTAAATAAAATTCTACCTCTTCCTAAAGCATCCCATGTATTCGTTTTATACTTTTCTATTCTATTTGTCGATTGCGTTGCCGCGCTACTATCCTGTAAACTCTATAAATTTGTTTCTCCAAAAGTAGTTAAAACATCTACGGTATCCTAATCTGCTAGCATCTAAGCAACAGAAGCATGTATTTCAGTTACTTCTTCAAGAGGAAAAACAAGCTAACCATCACCATCAACTGGCATTCTTTGAATTAGTAATTTCCTTAATTCATTTTCATCTCTTGTTTCTTCTCTTTTAACTGCGTCATCTAATTTTTTTAAAGCAGGTAGACTAGCAATAAGTAAAGGAGTCTGATCATTGGTAAAGCTAAAGCTGATTCCGCCACTAGCCGCGGGCAACATAACCCATGGGTCTATTAGTTTATTTCCTTTTTTCTTCCAAGCTTTCCATGCTTTTTGAATTTCTTCTGGAAAAGAAGCAATTGCTTCTGCTCTTGCTTTTTCATCAGTAATAGTTTCAAAGTATAATATATTAAATTCAAGAATATTTAAGTTATTAAAATCCTTAAATCTTGTCCGACAATATTGAAGAGGTAAATCTTGAATTGTAACTTTATCGCCATCTGTTCTTAAAATTCCATTATAAATACCATTTTTCAACCACTATTTAGTAATTCTTGTAAAAGTATTCGGAACATCAAGTTTATCAACAAAATTACAAGCGTTATAGAAAGCTTTGGTTATTTGTGTCTTAGATCCTTTCCCTTCCTAATATAGTGGAATAACCACAGTATCATAGGTTGGTAAACATGCTAAAAAATCTATATTATTTCTATATAAGCTATTTGTTCTATAATAATATCTAGATAATTCTCTTAAAGAATCTAAATCGCCAGAGCGAATAATTTCTTGAATTTCCTATAATGTAAAGTCAGAGTGAACAGGATCTGCTCTATGATATCCCCATCTACTATATGCTCCAGGACTAATCGGCGCACGGCTAACCCTCAGACGAGAGCGAAAATTAGCAAAATCGTGTGAGGGTTTCTCTTTACCCATAACAATCACCCCCTTCTTTCTTTTTTATTTTTCTTTGGTGTATAAAACGTATATTCACTATAGTTTTTCTTCTTCGACATCTTTAGTGCCTTATCTTCATAGTACTTTACCCTATAAAGAGCATACTATAACGCTGAGAAGCGGTCCTTTTCTACGGAACGTGAAATACGTTCTATTTTAAATTGGTTCTGCGCACCAGTTGGTTTAAGTTTCAAATTATTTAATTCATCCATTAGTCGTGATGTCATTATATAAGGCATTAAAAAAATATGTCTATCTACACTAGTCATATTTTTACCTTTTTTTGTCTTTAATAATTTATCTTTTATTACATTTTCATTCGCTAAGAAAGCGACCGAACCGTTATTTATTTGGGAGAAGAAGTTCGAATGTATTAAGTCATCATTACTTGAACCAGCTTTTATGTCATAGATTATTCCATTTAAAGAAGGCCAAGGCTCATTGCTCTAGACTTTTTTCTAAGGTGGTAAATGATGATCATTATTAAAGGCATAATATGATGGAAATTGCTATCCAGTTTTAAAATCTATAGATGGCAGAACCATAGCATCTAATAGACCAATACCGGGACCGTTACCGTCAATCACGATTTCGCGCGGATTATATAGTTGAATAAGTTTTTTTAGCCTTGGAGCTTGTTCCGTAATATAGTTCGCGCCATGAATAACTTCAGTATAAATAACTTTCTTCTTAAAGCTGGTTTTTTCGGGCATTACTTTAATAACCATAACAGCGGTATTCGCAGCGTATCTCGCAACGTCTCATTTATATTCCATTAAATTCGCTACATTTAATGCGTTCTTTTATGAACTGCTATATGTTTCCATATAGATTAGACTATATCTTCATCTTATTAAAAGATGCTCCCTTTTTCAGACACCAAACGCTTGTATCTTACATAATAGTCGTTGAACCTTTTCGTAAAGAAAAATCTATAAAATTCTTTACAAACTTGGCTGCGGATTACCTTTTAATACGGCTTCCCGCAATTTAAGGAGTTATTGCCCTGTCATCACTGGCAGGCGGGGCAAGCTGTTCACCCCTATCAGATAAAATGTGTTTTTATTAACAGGATTCTCTTGTGCTTTTTTTTCACATTTTAATAAAGTTCTTCTTTTTGCTAATTTTTTAGAGTCAAGCCAAGCCTATTTATTATTACCAGTCCATAGACTTAAACTTTCACGAGAAAAGCTTTCATCAGACACGGTAGCTGAATAACGCTGGTCCATCATGGTTGCTCTATCCAAAAGACCATAATGAAGAGGAACTTCATAACTTAAACCCCATACAAAATACTATCTTGGGCGCAAAACAGCATTTACAGCACACTAAATTAACTTACTATACATGAATACTGTCTTTTCGCGCGCGGTAGTAATAAAAATTTGAGGAGAAGTAGGTTCTTCTGGATTAAGTGTTCCATCAACCTATCTACGAGCAACGTTCATTTGAGGAAGCAAAACTTCCGTGTAATCTGTTTCTTCTATTGTCGCGGCCTACTCTAAAATACCGCATGTCGCGCGCAAACCACGGCTCGTGTCTTTTGAAACAACCGTTATATTACTACCATTTTTAAAATGTAATTCATAATAGTTACCACTCTTTTTCTAACCAGTTTTACCATCATCAAGGCGAGTAGTAAGCTATTTTCTTAATAAAGGCCAATGACGAAAAATTTCTTCAAATTTAGCTTCAGCAATTTTTATTACTGTACCTTTTACGTCAGAGGCGATGAATATGTTAGAGTTAGGAAGTAGGACGGCGCGCACAACAGCACTAAGATAAGCGGTAAAAGACTTGGATGTCGCGCGTGTAGCAGTCCAAAAATGGTATCTGTAACGCATTGATGCGCGCAAAGCAATTCGTTGAAAAAGAAACAAATGAAAATGCTTAGCATCACTAGAATCTTGAATTTCATCAAGAAAGCAATCAGGATAAAGAAGCCAATAGTTTAAATATTTTGTAAATAACTATTTATTAGCATCTAAAAAAGATTTCGTTAATACTACGCCTTTCTAAATTGGTATTCCATTTCTGTAAGCTACTTCTTCAGCCATTATACCAATTCACCTGCCAACTCATCCTATCCCTAATAATCAACATCGGCAGTACTGTCAAACTAGACAGCTTCGTTCTCAATTTCTTCAAGGCGCTAAGTAATGTTGAAGCGTTCTTTTCTATCCTCAACTTGCTATGCGAAATTACCTTCATTTACTACTAATCTCTTTAAATAATTCTGTATATTCTGCATACAAAAATCAATATCATCTTTAGGCTAAGAAACCCATTTAGGATGCCAACCAAGTTTTCCATAATAAACCATTAGTTCACCTACTGACTCAAAGTCAGCGGCATTTTTCGCGTTAGAGGCTTCAAACTTGGCTATTTTAATAATGTTATCGCGGGCATCCATATCCTTTTTTATATCATGCCCCTCCCGCAAGCCTCTCTTTATGCGTAACTAAATTTCGCATAGGTCGCGCGCGTACTATTGTAAAATAGGAGTAGAAACGTTTTGCGTAGCAATAATCTTATTATAGTAATCCTAAAGAAAAAGCAATTCTTCCTTTGTATATGTGGAGGACCAAGTTTTTTTTAGTCGCGCAATTTTAGCACTTGAAAGAGCTTCAATTTCTTCATCTATTGTACCTTCTTCGCGCGCTAAGCGCCAACGCTAATTTTCATCGCTCCATTGTAGGGCTTGATAATGCTAATCTAGTAACGTATTAAAGTAGGCCGTTAAGGTATGATCTTTATGTATTTTATAAAGTGATGTCCATTTATTTAAATCAAATGGCACATCAAGATATCTGCATAACCTATCTACCTATCCTAAGTTTTCTTGGTCTATCATTACTTCTAAGCAGGAAGTACAAATTAACGATCTATGGGAAGGAAAAAATTTGGAAGGCGTATATTGAAATTCACTTTCTGGCTTCTATGACTTGCATCGCATGCAACGTCGGGTCTTTGGAACGTTTGTCATACTTGTTCTGCACCCCCCGTTCTATTCTTCTCTTCTTCTCGCATTCCTTACACACAGAAGAGAAGTGGTCTTTTCTACTATTATTTACACCAAAGAAGACAGTATCGCGTGGAAACACGCGGCCGCATCGAATACAAGCTTTCTGCTCTTCTATTGGTGTTTCTATAAGTAAGCGATTCTTCTTTGCCGTAATAGCAATTGCGTTTGGTATTTCGCGCGCAAATATGTTACTTAAGTAGTTTTCGTTGTACTTTAGGCCAAAGCGCGCGAGCAGTTCCTCTATTATTTCTGGATATACCATTTTTTTAATTTTCATATCAAGCAAGGCATTACGTATAGGCGAGAAATTACACATCTAGCGGTAGCGCTAAAAGTCAAAAATTAGGGTGCGGCCGTAGGTCTAAAATTTTTCATGCATGTATTCATAAAGTGCCTGATAATTATTTATCAAGGCTCTTATGTGGGCTGGGTTCTCCCAGTCAAATGTATGTTGGCGCACTACCCATTTTATCATCCCGTCCTACCTTACCTCATAGTCCTTTAAATTTTTTGAAATTGAGCTAAGTAGCGCGTCATCTACTTTTTGCTGCCACTACTATTGTGTTACCCAATAAAAGGAATCAGCGGTCCAATCTACGAATTGGGCGCGAGGCTTGTCAGCCGCCATAAAGTGTATGGTGGGCTTGTAGGCATCTTTAAGATAGTATTGGTGCTTACGCAGGTCCGCTAACTGATGTTTTAATTGATAAAGGCGATAGGAGTCAGGTAGAAAGTAGGTGTTCTCGTCAGGCGGCAGCTTCCCTTCATTTATGGCTACTAACTTTTCTATGCGCTCAATAGATTGCCAAAGGTCGCGCATACCGGGGATGTCGCTGTCGCCCGGATCTAGTAACTCGCCTGTCTTCTTATCAAATTTGGGATGATTTATTACGGGCTTGGGATTGGTGTAGGGCCGCCGTATGTTCGCCGGATGTAGGTCTTGCTGGTTTGTTGAAGGATTCTAAAGGAGCTAATCTAGGGAAAGGTTTTTGTCGTCTTTTTTCTTGAAGGTTGCGTAACGTTTATGGCCATCTGTTACCTATCCTCGTTGGACAGCATTATAACCTTCTTCATCTTTTCCGTATAGTATGTAGGACCCCATTTGGTCTAACTAGTCTGGGGTGGGCGGTTTTTCTAATTGACTTAAAATTTGTTTTACAGCAGCCACGCGGTCGGTGTCTCGCTGGATGCTGTAATCCAGGGTGTATGCTTTTTTCAATATCTACGCCTCCATTTTAAATCCTTACTTATAGCTTAATTTTAACATATTTTGGAGAAATTGTCAAATATTGGGCTTAAAGTTCATTTTTAAAAAGGTAAAGTTCATTTTTAAAAAAGTTGGTGGAATTTGGACACCCGCGGGTGACGGAGCAGTTAGAAGTCCCTAACCGCCTGAATGTAACCGGGGCGGTTACACTAAAAGCTACAAAAAAGCGGGGACGGCTTTTTATCCGTTCCCGCTTTGCTGTTTTCGCACTGCTTTTTACTTTTTCAAAACGTCTGAGAGAGTAACAAAGCGTCCGTTTTCGATGGCCTGTTGAAAAGCGTTATATTTTCCCGCATTGTATTGCGACATAACCTTGCCCGCTTTGATGGTTAAACCTTTTCCCGATGTAAGGCCGTCAATATCGGATTGAAATTGTCTTTTATCAGTCCATACACAAACATAATTTTTTACATAATTGATAGCGCCGTCAATGTCGAATTTTTCGCAAAGTTTATAAATGTTCTCTTTGTCAATGTCATCAAACATTCCATAAACAACGGTATCAAAGTTTCCCGCCATAAAGTCAAAAACCGTCGCTTGTGTCCATGTCTTGCCGTTGTGCCCGCATTCGATAACACCAAACCGTTTAGAGATAATGTCGTTATGCAAAGCGTCTTTTACATAAAGCATAGACGGGCGAATAAAGGCGAATTTACAAACAAGCGCGCAACGGACGAGAACTTCAAGTAAATCACCAAACGCGCCTTTGTCGTTGTCCATTTTATAGCCTTCTCTTTTACAAACAGCTACGAACGCAATATAATCAATAACGGTTATTTTCCCTTTTTCCATTGCGTAGCGCGTAACTGCGGAATAAGTAAAGGCGTTCAATGCGCTTTCGCTTTCGGACGGGAAAACTGCAGGGAATTTATCCATGCAATCATTGATAATTGCGTCTGACTCAGTTTCACAATTCAGGAAGGAACACAGAGCCTCCGGATTAATTTTTTCAATCATTGCGCGGACGGTGTTTTTTTGCAGGGTAGAGAGGGTATAACGTTCGGTATTCATAGGATACCTTCTTTCCGGGCTTTTGCCCTAAAATTGCCTTTTCGGCTATAAGTATTCTATCATAGATAAAAACAGATTGCAAGCTTTTTTTTGAAATTCCATATGTTAACACTTTTCCATTAATTGACATTTACATATATTGACAATCATTTTAGCACTCACTTAAAAAGAGTGCTAACAATTTTTTGTTAGCACTCTCTACCAGTGAGTGCTAATATTTCATGAAACGTTTCATCATTTCATTATTTTCATGAAACGTTTCATAGAGCATTTCATCATTTCATCGTTTTCATGAAACGTTTCACGCGGTTACCACCATAAAATGAAAATATTACGAAAATGTTACGATTGTAATACTTTTGTAACAATTTTTTTGTACTTTTTGGCCATTTTTTGACCATAAACGCCTTGGATGTAATACATCCAAAGCTGAAGGTTGCATTTTTGAGTCAAAAATGCTATAATTAGATGATGGAAGGAGCTTCCAGAGTCTGTAAATGTTACGGAAATGTTACAATTGTAACAGAATCGTAACAATTCCAGAAACTGGTGGATCCGCCCACCAGAGGCAGGCGCCAGCGGCGCCGCCGCTCTCCCGTCTCCCGCCTGGTCCCTAATATATACGAAGGAGCTGGAGCTGGAAGCTGGAGCTGGAAAACGGAGCTGGAGCTGGAGCTGAAGAAAGGAGCTACAACAATGAAGAGCTACGAAATCATCTACAACAGGGCGCGGAAAGAATTTAATGTCTGGGCGATCGGAAGCAACGGCAACGCGGAGATCGTCAAGCGGGCCACCACAAAAAGGAGTTATGAATTGTGGCTCATGCGTAAGGGCGTGAGCAATTGGACCGATAGAACGTGAACCTTGCTCATGGTCCGGCCGAAGGCGACAAGCCTTCGGCCTTTCACAATTTGGATGTAATACATCCAAAGTTACTCGTTGACACCCGATGGACATCGGGTGTATAATAAGACCATAGAAAGAGGTCAACCTCTTACCGAAAGGAGATCACCACAATGAAAACCACCACCACTTACGCCGTTATCACTTGCGACACCTTCCGCACGATCAAGTCCGGCTTCAAGACTTGGGAAGGCGCGTATGAATGGATGCTCGCGCATGACTGGGGCCAGTACGAACTTGAGGGCGGCCTTTACGTGATCAAGTGCTAAGCGCGCCGATCACGCAAAATCCGGGCACCGTGAGAAATCACGATGTCCAAAGTAATTGGATGTAATACATCCAAGTTTTCAGAGCATTTGAGAAAAAAATTTCTTGATATTATTGTCATGCTATAATATAATATAATTGTCCTAAGGGACAGAATAAAAGAAAGAAGGAAAAAATCATGTTTAATGAACTGAATGTCGAACTCGCCGTTGTTTTTGCCCATTATGCGGAACACAGGGATTCTCGCGTTGCTTTCCTCGGCAGGAAGGCCGATCATGAAGAACTGACCGATGTGGAAATGACCGAATACATCAACCGCCTTGAGCGTCTATACAAGCAATTTCGCGCTGAACGCGCCGCCCTCCTCGGGGAAAAGGGCTAAGGCCCTTTTTCTTTTTTCACGAAAGTTGGATGTAATACATCCAAAAAGCGACCGTTGACAACCGTTCCCGGTTGTGGTATAATGGGCGTAGCCCGAGAGGGAAAGGGGAACACCACCACCAAAGGAGGATTATTAAACATGTCTAAAAACACTTTTGATTGCATTGACTTCCGCACCGCTCGCCGCCTTGCTGCTCACGGCTGGACTATTTTTTCACGCGATACCGGTGAAGGCTGGCAATGGAACACGGCGGCCTGCTCTGCGCGTCACATCCGTCGCGGCATGAGCGGACAGCCGGACGAGATTCGCGCTTGTCTCGCGTGGCTTGGGAAGAGCCAACCGAAGGTCTTGACTTTTAAGGCTAAAAAAGAAAAATGGGAATAATCCCATTTTTCTTTTTTCAATAACTTTGGATGTAATACATCCAAAGTGCTCTCTTGCATAATCCAAAGGATTATGCTAAAATAAGACATAATCAGAAAGGAGGTCAGTAAAAATGACCGAACAAGTTTACTACTACATGAATAAAGAACACGGTTACTTGGTTACAGGATGGGAACTTTACAGTGACGCATTATCTATGCACTATGATGATATCACAGATCCGACAAGTGTCGAATACCTTAACTTTTCTCTTCACTATACTAAAACAAGGTATGTGGCAAAGTGATCACAAGTAAAAAGTAAATAAAGACAATGAATAAGAGAGAATACAATAAGTATTCTCTCTTTTATATATACCATAATTGGATGTAATACATCCAAAAAGAGTAGTTGACAACGTTGTTGTCAACTGTTATAATGGTATCATCAAAGAAGGAGGTAAGTACAATGACTTACACAAAACAGTACAACAAAGTAAGGAATGAATGGTGGATATTCAAGGTAACAGCAACAGGTTCCGAACTGATCAAGGTGTTCAAGACTGAAGGTTCCGCAGACAAGTGGATTGCAAAGCATATGTAATACGCAGGCCTTCGGGCCTTGCGAAAGTTGGATGTAATACATCCAAAATGAAAATGATCGAAGGGGTTGACATTCTCTATTGATAGGTGTATAATGAGTGTAGTTCCAAGAGGGACACAAAAAGAAGGAGGACACAAAAATGTTGAAAGTTTACAATAAGGCCACCTACCGCTTCGGCGAAATCATCGACGGTGAGACCACCGAACAGGGTGAGAGCTGGATCCTCGTCCGCTGGGATTGCAGTCCTTTGTATCCCGACTGGATCGACGCGGCCGACGATCGTTACACTATCATTGATCGCCGTTAAAAAAAGCAAGGCGAAAGCCTTGCTTTTTTCTACGCATAATTGGATGTAATACATCCAAAAAGCGTACTTGCAATCTTGTCTTGTTTGTGCTATACTTGTACCATAAAGAAAGCAAGGGAGGCCATCACAATGTTGGAAATGCTCAAGTCTCTGAAAAACTCTGACGGCGCAACTCTGAAAAATTACAAGTCTGTTTCTTACAAGACTGGTTGGCAAGTAGCCGATCACGGGCTGGAATGCCGCACCGCGGAGGAAGCTGCTGCCGCGATTGACTCTTTCAATGGGAGCTGCGGGATCTGGTACGAAAACGGCGTGTATTACATCGATCACAGCTTCCGCGTCAAGACGAAAAAGGAAGCTCTTTCCATCGGCCGCGCGCACAATCAAATTTCCATCTTGAAATGGTCCGATATGTCTCTGGTGTACTGCTAAGGCAGTACCCAGTTTCAGCATTTGGATGTATTACATCCAAAAACTCCTCTTGACTTTATGTGGTGGTTGTAGTATTATATACTTGTCCGAAGGGAAAAAACAGATTTTCAAGGAGGTTTATTAACTATGTCTTATTCTTACGAACTGACCGCCCGTTTCCCCGTCATGGTCCGCGTGTACACCAGCGCCGGCGAGATCGTCGAACATTGCGCGCGCTCTCTCCGCGCCGCGCATGGGTGGTTTGCGCATTGCGCGGCCGAAGAATACTTTGAAGGACACCCCGTGCGGGTGGAATATGAATTTTACGAAGGGTACAGGTGGGGATAACCCACCTGTTGTTTTTTGGATGTAATACATCCAAAAAGGACTCTTGACTGTATTTCCCCTTTATGCTATAATGATACCATCAAAGAAGGAGGTAACAGCAATGAGGTATGTGAAGCAGTTTAACAAGGCGCGCAAGGAATGGTGGATTTTCCGCGTGACGATGGACGGCGCCGAACTGACGAAGGTTTTTAAGACGGAAAAAGCTGCCGACAGCTGGATCCGCAAAAACACTTAAGAGCTGGGCGGTATAACCGCCCAATTTCATTTTATTTTTGTTTTAATGATATTAAAAAAATTGTATATATAAAAATTATAAAATAAAACCCCACTCAATTTCATTTTTAAATATAATAAAAATTTTCAAAAATGAAAATTGGATGTAATACATCCAAAACCACCCCTTGACTTTATAGACCGGTTATGCTATTATATACTTGTCCGAAGGGACAAGAGATAAAAAAGAAAGAAGGACACAAAAATGAAGAAATCTGTTAACGGTCACAATTACGCGCAGGCGAAAGAAATCATCTATGAAGACGGACGGCGTGAGCTGGTGAGCTACACCACAACCGTGATCGAAATCACGGCGGACGGCTGGATGACCGTACACGGGCTGTACAGCCGCACTACGATCAAACACATCGGGTGGTTTATGCGTGAGATCGGCCTTACGTACCAACACGCGAAAAGAGCATACGAACGGCGCGACATTGAACAATTCAACGTTTACACCGGGGAGGTGAAGGAGGTGGCGTAAGCCACCTCTTTTTTTCATCTTCTAATTGGATGTAATACATCCAAAACGTCCACTTGCTTTTTCAGGCATTCTGTGGTATACTTATATCATCAAGTGAGGGGTTGATCCCCAGAGGGAGGCCACTATGTGGTATGTTTGTGATGAGTTCGGGTTCGCGTGGAGCAAGGGCATAGAAACTCTTGAGGAGGCGCAGCTGCAGCTGGAAGAGCTGCGCGCCGATGCCCGCAAAAAGGGCTGGGACTGGGGCTTTGAGATTGAAAAGCGGGGCTGACCCGCTTTTCTTTTTATCACGCAGATTGGATGTAATACATCCAAAATGAATAGTTGACTTTCTTAAGATACTATGATATACTTATACCATCAAGTGAAGGACAACACTTAAAAACCAGAGAGGAAACTACAATGTATCAGATTGTCAGGGTTTATGATGATGGCGCCACCGCAGCAGAGACCGCCCCTTCCTTCGTTTCCGCGCTGACCGCTTGCACGATCTACCTTGAGGATCCGAGCTGCATCGCAATAAAAATCAAGGATCTCCGGGACAACAAAACCGTCATGGAATACTGGGCGGATTAACCGCCCTTTTCTCGTTTGGATGTAATACATCCAAAATCCGAGATTGACTTTTCTATGATTATATGTTATCATATACTTGTCCGAAGGGATAACAAATGAAAGGGGATTGAAACTATGTGGCTTTTCTACTCTTACACTGATGGCTATATTCCTATGGGATCTGATGGACAAATGAAAGTGCCTTCTTCTATGCGTTCAATGAAAAGCATCCAGAAGCTGGCAACGGCCTTCCTCGGCAAGCGAGCTGGGAGCGTGTACCTCATGACCAGCTGGACGCAGGCGATGAGCGAGCTGGGACCGCGCGCGTTTGAAGAATATATCTTTCGCAATGGAAAGAAGGTTGCTCACTCATGAGCAACCTTTCTTTTTTAGTTAATATTGGATGTATTACATCCAAAATACCTTATTGACTTATTTCATTTTTCATGCTATACTATATTTGTCGAAAGGAAGAAAGGAGAGATGAAAAAATGACTCCCCCGCATTAAAGTAAGCCAGCGCATAAGATGCTTTATGCGGCGGCACTATTAAACGGAGAGCATCCTCCCGTTCCAGAAAGTGGCGGAGCTGGAGCGATTGAGCCAAACTGGACGATCAGCGCAATCGTCCAGTTTATTTATATTGGATGTATTACATCCAAAAACGACCGTTGACTTTCTCACCCCTTTATGGTATACTTAAACCATCAAAGGAAAGGAAGGTAACAAACTATGACGGAAAATATGACCTATCATTGCAGGGTTGAACGTGCTGACCGCGTGAACTGGATTATCAATGAAATCGGTTTGGGGCAGATTGTCAAGGAAAAGTATGGCAACATCAACGGCAAAGCTGCAACCTACACTTGCATCACCGATACTGGCGTGACCATCATCAAGACGGGCGACAAGAAAGCAATCATCACTATGTATATCACCACCGCGCGGGAGCTGGTAGCTGTATACGGCGGGCAGAAAAAAATCCCTCTCGCCCTTCGGAAAAAGGTTGACCACAATCAGAGCAAATACATCAGGAACGGGAAAACAGTTTGGGCCTAACGGCCCAAATTTTATTTGGATGTAATACATCCAAAAACCCCTCTTGCATTTCTCATAAAAATATGATATTATATAACCATGAAAGGGGTGTGTGAAATGACTACAACGTGGCACTTTGAAGTATGGGGCGAGGACAGCGACCTTTTTGGTGAGCAGTTCTTTGTAGAGGTCGAAGGCAACCTTGACACGGCGAAGGCGAGGGCTATGGCGATCGCGCAAGAAAATTTTCCCGGCGAGCTGCTGAAATGCTGGGGACGTGTTTCTAAGCTGACAGCTGAAATGGCTGGATATGATACCTACTAAGGCGCGAAAGCGCCTTTTAGAGTTTGGATGTATTACATCCAAATTCTCTTCTTGCATAAATCCACCTTCTATGTTATAATGTTTGTGAAAAGAGGAAGGATACCTCACAAACCAGAAAGGCACTACTATGACTATTTGGTTCGATATGGATGGCACAATTGCGAATCTGTACGCTGTTGAAGGCTGGCTTGACTATCTCATTAACGAAAATGTTTATCCTTATGCGAAAGCTGAAACCATGCTTAATTTTTCTTCCTTCGCAAAGCTGCTGAACAAGCTCCAGAAAAAGGGCTACAAAATTGGCATTATCTCGTGGATGAGCAAATGCGGCTCTGAAAACTATAATCTCGCCGTTGAGACCGCAAAACGCGCTTGGCTCGCTCGGCACCTTCCTTCGGTTGAATGGGACGAAATTAAAATTGTCCGTTATGGCACCGATAAATACATCACTTGTGGCGGCGGCATTCTGTTCGATGATGAACAGGGAAACCGTGATGGTTGGAAGGATAGAGCATATGAACCTTGCAAAATTATGGAAGTATTAAAAGAACTGCTTAACAGTTAATGCAATGAGCGCGGCGAGCGCTCCCGTATTGGATGTAATACATCCAAATCACATTTCAAAAAAAGACTTGACTTTTCCTTTTTACGTGATAAAATATATATGAAAGCGGAAGGAAAACCGCCCAAACCAGAAAGGTTATGAAATGGCCAAAACTCTCAAGTTCCTTGTAGTTGATACTGAAACCGCCACCCTGCCCATGTGCTCTGAAATTGCGTATGATGCTGAAAGCAAGAAAAAGCTCGCAATCGCTAAGCCCCTCATTTATGATATTGGCTGGAACATCACTAACCGCAAGGGCGAAATTCTCGGTCATAAGCAGTTCCTCATCGCAGAGACTTTCTGTGTTCCTCAGGTTTTTAATACTGCCTATTATGCAGAGAAGCGGCCCATCTATCTGAAAATGCTTGAACGTGGTGAAACCGTCATTAAAACTTGGGACGAAGTTATGACTATCTTCCTTCAAGACATGCGGTCCGTTGATGCCGTGGGCGCGTTTAATTCCATGTTTGATTTTAAGAAGGCTATCCCCTTCACCGAACTGTATATCCGCAATCTATATAGCCCCCGTTATAGCGATTGGGAAAAAATTCAGTATGATTCTTGTATGAGAATTTTGAGCAACAACAGACCCGAAAGAAACCCGAATTTTGATGCCGATAATTTTTCCTTCCGTGGCGAAAGCTTCCCCCTGTTCGACCTTTGGGGCCTTGCCGCAAAGATTCTTCTGAATAATGCCACCTATAAGAAGAATTGCCTTGACCATGATTTGCTTTCCTCTTCCGGCCTTTATTTCAAGACAAGCGCAGAATCTACCTATCAGTATATTTGTGATAAATATGATTTTTGCGAAAGTCATACCGCCTTGGACGACGCCACCATTGAAACCTTTATCCTTTCTAAGATTGCTTCCCGCCATGCTATTAGCATTGGGATTATCTTCTTCCCCTTTAGAGAACTCGGCGAAACCGTAGAGTTTATCACCCGGCGTAAGGCTCCGAATATTAACGAATGCGAAAAAGTGGCGAATGCGATTCGGGCCCACCTTGAAACGAAAGAAGAGGGCACCCCCTATTATAGCAAAATGGAAAAGAAACTTGATTTGATTCTTAAGTATCTTGAAAGGGCGTAAGCCCTTTTTTCGTTAAAACGAAATTGGATGTATTACATCCAATATTTTTCCCTTGACTTTTCTCAAAACTATGCTATAATAAACTTGTCTCAAAGAGACAGAAAGGAAGTAAAAAATATGACTCGCGATGAAATCATTAACTTTATTAACAAAGTTCTTCAAACCAATCCACAAGCATTCACACAGGATGAAGTTATTGAAGAAAACTATATTTATATTCCTGCCATTGAATTGATTAAAGATGCTATCACTGGTGAATGGCGCGCAATTTAATTAGTAAATTATTCTTGACAAAATGAGGAGCAATAAACTCCTCATTTTTATTTTTTATAAATATTGGATGTATTACATCCAAATCAACTTATTGACTCCATTTCAAATCTATGCTATACTATCATTGTTCCGAGAGAGAAGGGAAAGTGGCGCGCGACACTTAACCCCTCTCAAAGAAAAAAAGTTTCAAAAGCCCCTTGACAATCAACCGAATCCATGCTATAATAAATCCGTAAGAAAGAGAAGGACACTCTTAAAAAACCAGAAAGGGAAGATTATGAAGAAGTCCACCATGATGAAAATTGCTGACTACATCCGCAATGTTCCCGAACTCGTTGAAGAGTTTGCCGAAATCGATGCCGAACTCAGCAAGACTGCCGAGAAGGCGAATGCTACCCGAGAACTCTATGGAACCGCACATGACATCGTGATGAGCGTTATGTCTGAAGTCCCCGCCACGGTGGCTGATATCTTCGCCAAGTGCGAAAGCGAACTCCCCGAAGGTTTTACTAAAGCAAAGGTTCAGTATGCACTCCTTAATTACTGGAAGGATGAGGTCGTTAAGATTGATAACGGCAAGCGGTCGCCCATGACTTACCGCAAGGCGTAATATTAAGTTAAAAAAGAAAGGACCCTATGAAAATAGGGTCCTTTCTAATTTCAAAATGAAATTGGATGTAATACATCCAATTTCGTATCACAAAAAGAAAAGGGGATTACTCCCCTTCTTCCTCTTTCTTCTTCTTATTTTCCCGTTCCTTCGCCTTACGTTCTTTTTCGGCGTTCTTCTCAGCCTTTTCCTTCGCCTTCAATTCCTTTTCAGCCTTCCATTCTTCAGCGGCTTCGTAAGGGTCGAACGCAGGAGAAATTTTCGTGGGCTTGTACGCCTTGGACTTCACGGTGACTTCAGTCCAGACTTCCTGCCCGTCAATATTCTGCAGGATAGCGAAGGAAGCATCGGCGAACTGAACAGCTTCATTGGCGTTGAGGACTTCGGTCAGAGCGGTCACAGTCAGGTCACGAGCGGTGGTCTTAATTTCGTTAGCGGTCATACAACTTTCCTTTCTGGTTTTTTAGGCTTTTCCTTGCCTTTGTTATGATTTATTATAGCATGGATTTTAATGATAGTCAAGTGCTTTTTAAAAAATTTTTTACTTATAACATAACAATATTTGGATGTATTACATCCAATAAATATTAAAATTTTATTACAAAATTTTTAATTACCCCTTGACTTTTTCTTTAAGATATGTTACAATTTAATTACAAAAGAAAAGGAGATGTTAAGAAAATGTTGAAACTTATGGGAGTAGTTGGAAGTTTTATGACGGTAATTGGAATCTCCAGCGGCATTCTTAATAGGTCCATGCTTGTCATCGCCGCAATTGGTCTTACCCTTATGAGTGTCAGCATTATGTTTCTTCCAAAAAATGATAATTTTTAATAAAAAAATACTTGACAAAAATCAAATTTCATGTTATAATTATAATATAAAAAAGGAGGGAGAAAACTTTTGGATATATTACATCCAAACCCCGACTATTGACCCCGCATGAATTTTATGCTATACTATACCCGTGAAAGGGAAGGAAAACCCCAAACCAGAAGGAGTGTGTTTTATGAGTAAAGCGTCTCTTGAAAATGGTATCCGTAACGACATTCTCGCCGCCATCTCCGACCTGCTCGGCAAAAAGTATGATACTGATGTCCTTGTTACTGGCAGCAATGAAATCTGTATCCCTTGCCTTGACTCTGAAGGGAATGAAAAGTACGCCGTGATTAAAGTTAGCATTCCCCGCGGTGAACGTAGCGGCGGCACCTATAAACCCTATAACGGATACAGTGTTGCCGAAGATTATGCCGCAGACGTGCAGGAAAGAACCGCTAAAGCCGAAGCACGCGCCGAAAAGAAAGCACACGAAGAAGCAGAGCGGGCGCGCAAGCGTGAAATGCGCACCGTGAAGGTCAAAGAAACTGAAATGAAGAAGAAACTTGCCGAAGTGGCAAAACTTGGAAAGGAGGGCTAAGCCCCTCTTTCTTTATTGGATGTATTACATCCAAAAATAAATATTGACTTTTTAAAAAACTTATGATATACTTTAATCACAAAATGAAGGGAGTGATTGAAGAATGAAGATTTACGTTGCTACTGTTAAAAACGACCCTCTTGATACTGCAGATTCTTACGTTCTTGGAGTATACCCAAGCGAAGAAAAAGCAAATGAAAACATTAACAAATGGATAAATTTTCGTGGCGACAAATTAATTGATTATGCCCGGGAAGAAAGATTCTATCTTTATGATGAAGACGAGGACATGAATTTTCAGATTGACGTTGAAAGCGCCGACCTTGATAATGAACCTTGCTACGATTAACGGCCTTCGGGCCTTCTTGATTATTGGATGTATTACATCCAAATCAAATAGTTGGCTTCTTAGAGAATCTGTGGTAATATATAATTGTTCCAAGGGGAAAGGAAAGGAGGCCAGGGTTAAAAAAAACTTAAAAAAAGTTTTGAAAAGCCCTTGACAAACTTCCAAATCTCTGGTATAATAAAGATGTTCCAAGAGAGGAACACAAGAAATCGGGAAGGAAAACCCAAGCCAAACCAAAAAGGATTTACCACTATGAAGAAAACCTCTTACGAAGCCACCTACGCCACTCTGACCTCCATCAACTACGATAACGCCGAAAAGGACATGCTATAATAGAGGATAATGAAGAAGAGGAGGAATAAGGATGTTAAGAGAAGAATTAGTAAAAAATTATTTCTGGCATAAAATGGCGGACCTTCTCGAAGAGGCACAAGAAAATGGTTTCTGCTTCGGCTTTACCAATGGTAACGGCGAAGTTGTCTATTGGACTGATTCAGAAAGTTTAGATTTTACCGTTGAATCTATTGACTAAACAGACTTCGGTCTGTTTGGCCGGCCCGTTAATATAATTGTAATAAAATCTTAACACTTTTGTAATTGACTTTCTGGCAAATTATGATATAATATAATTGTTCCAAGGGAGAGAGTGCCCAAGTGGTGTGGTGACGCCCAGCAAGACCTAACACAGTTCGATTCTGTTCTCCTCTCTCATGCGGTTCCTTCGGAAGGTAATCGGATAATGGCGTAAAAGTGGTTCAAGTCCACGCTCCGCAAACCTGGAACAAAAAATTTCTAAAAACACTTGACATTATAAGCACTCTGTGCTATAATGAATACACAACAAGGGAAGGAAAACCCTCAAAAACCAGAAGGGAAATTATTATGACTAAGAAAGACGCTCTTACTATCGCTCTGACCACGCTGACCGCTCCCACCTACGCCAATCCCAGCTTTGACGGTAAGGATACCACTCGCAAAGAAATTCCCGTTGAAGAAGTCCGTGAAGTCATTACCAAGATGATTGAACAGCTGATGAAGAGGGGCACTACCTCTGATAAGGCGAAGGAAGCCCGTAAGGCTAAGACCGCCGAAGCTCGCTCTGAACTGGTCAAGACTGTTGCTCCCGTTCTCCGCAAGGCTCTGACCGCCGCTCCCGAGGGTATGACCGCTAAGGACTTGTTCGCCGCCTGTGAAAAGGAACTGCCCGAAGGTTTCACCGCCGCCAAGGTTCAGAATGTCCTTCTCCGTGAGATGGCCCCCGAACTGGAAAAGGTAGAAGAGAAGCGTAAGGCTAATGTTTACCGCCTGATTCAGGGCTAATGCCCAGCCGCCTTCGGGCGGTTTTTCTTTTTTCGGAAAAATTTGGATGTAATACATCCAAATCTAAAATTAAAAAGAGTCTTGACAAGACAGCTATTATATGATAAAATAAGACCATGAAAGAGGAAGGACACCTCCCAAACCAGAAAGTGAACTACGATGACGAAGAAAGTGATTGTTGAATGGACTTACACCGATGATTATGGCAGGTATGGCACCGGCAAGCGGAAACTGTTCGACACGATGGAAAAAGCCAATGAATGGATTGAAGCGATGAAAAAGAAGAATGGCGGTTACTTCCGTGTTATCCGTACTTACGAAATCAACTACGAAAAGTATCTGGAGATTGAAGAACTCAAGAAGAAAGTGAACGAACTGTTCAACAAAATCGACGAACTGAATGAAGAGTTGGAGGTGAAATAAACAAAGGGGCGAAAGCCCTTTGTTTTTTATAGAGTTAGTTAGATACCTCTAACCGCCAGCCTGGTGCCTGGTGCTAAAAAATTTTTTTTAAAAATTTTGAAAAAAGGTGTTGACAACGCCCGCCCGGCATGGTATAATAAAGCCATGAAAGGGAAGGAAACCCTCCAAACCAGAAAGGATAACTAAAATGAAAATTTATAAAATCGCTATGAGAAAGAACACTGGTTCCATCAAAGAAGTGCTTTTTACCTCAAAAGCAAAAGCGGTCGGTTATATCATCGGAAGGATGGACGCGGAAAAAGAAGGATGCCGCGCAATTGAAAAAAAGACAGATAACTGGGAATATGATAAGAAAACAATTTGCGCGATTAAAAATTGGAATAAATTCTATTATATCATTGATGGCGGTTCAACAAAAGTCACAATTGAAGAAATCTTAGTATTATGAGGGCTGAAAGCCCTCTTTTTTTGATCAAAGGTGATCAAAAATTTTTTAAAAAAATCAAAAAAAAGTGTTGACAAGCCAGCTATTGTGTGATAAAATAAAGCCATGAAAGGGAAAGGAAAATCCCAAACACCAGAAAGGTTAAAATATGTGTTACGAAGAAAAGTGCCCCATCTGCAATTCCGAAGATTATGAAGTAGAAGATTACTCTGATACCTTTGACACCTTTAGCGGAGAACAGTGGTGGGTTTGCGTATGCCCTAATGGTCACAAGTTTTCTATCACAAAAGTATACGACCTTAAAGATGTAATTATCGAACCAGAAGAGTGACCGCTTCGGCGGTTCACGTCATTGGATGTAATACATCCAAAAACTCATGCTTGACTTTCTTATTTCATTATGCTATACTATCACTGTGAGGAGGGAAAAGAAATGAGCAAAAAACAGAAGAACGCGCCCCGTTCCAACTATGAAGTCTATCGGTCTATCCGTAAAGACTGGGGCGTTATCAATCCAGTGACCAAAGTTATCCCTGACAAGCGCAACAAAAAGTCAAAACATAAGAAAGGATGGGATGAAGAATAATGATGTGTCCACAGTGTGAAAATAGTGAAGTTGAAACTTGGATTGTTAATGACGAAACTAATATCAGGACTGATTTTAATGGAAAGGACTGGATGTCTATTACTCAAGGTAGTTGTTGTAAAGAGTGCGGCTACATATGGTATGAACATTACTCAGGCTTGGCAACAGATTTTTACTGGACTAAAGATTGAAAGGTGGGATGAAGAATGATGAAATTTAAAAACATCAGAATGTATCTTGACAAAAAGGGCATTCGTTATTATGAATCTGATAACGGACAAAAACTTGTCATTAGGGCGTGTGCTTTTGATAGTGATAAAGAAAGTAATTTTTATGACTATGGAGAGCCCTACAAAAAACCTAAGTGCTATAATAAAGAAAAATTCTTTCAAGAGTTATTTAATGACACCCGTATCATAATTGTAGATTGCTCTGAATGTTGCGCTTGTGCAGGTTGGTAAAGAAAGGTGGAATGAAAAATGATGCTTATTTGGAAAGCACTTATAAGAGACGAATTAGGAAATGTCAAATATCGTTCTCCCGAATTTAATAAAAAATGGATTGCGATAAAATGGGCAAGCAATATAATTAATAAGCACAAAAAATTGGATGAATGGTTTTATGAAGTATGGTGTGAATAAGGAAAGGCGGGATAAAAATGATTGAGTCAATAGGCAATCAAATAATAGGTTATCAAGTAATAGGCAGAAAATTCGGCCCAACTATTACAATTTGGAAAACTAAACAGCAGGCAGAAGAATATCTAAAAACTTTAGAAGAACATCTAAAAACTTTAGAATTTTTTGAGGATAACTGGAGAATTATTGAAGTTATTATTAAAAATTGAAAGGATATGATAAAATGAGTTCCATCAATGCCACCACCGCTTATCCTCTGTGCCCCTATTGTGATATTAAAGTTGAAGATATTGATACTCCATACTATGAACTTACTGATGAAAAAGCCATTTTTCAGCGCGTTGGAACGTGCCCTCATTGTAAATGCTCTTTTGAATGGACCGAAGTCTATAAATGGGATGCCAAGTTCTACGACCTTAAAGAAATAGACAATTGAGGCGCAAGCCTCCTAATTGGATGTATTACATCCAAAATATCATACGGGTGGCAAAAATTTCCAGTTGACAATTGATTCACTTTATGCTATACTCTATACATAAAGTGAAGGAAAACACTCCAAACCAGAAAGGGATTTAAAATGGTGTACTGCATGATTTTCGACACCGAGACCACTGGACTGGACAAGCCGTTTTGCTATGACGTGGGCTATACTATCTACGATATGGATAACCGCGTATCCGTTAAAGAAATGCACTATATCGTAGAACAGAACTGGCACAACCTGCCCCTGTTTGAGTCCGCTTACTATAAAGACAAGCGTCCTCTGTACGTTCAGCTTATGCGTGCCCGCAAGGCGACAATGGAAAAGTATGGATATATCATGCAGGCAATGATTCGTGATATTAAAACATACGACATAAAAGACGCCTATGCTTACAATTCTGACTTTGATGAAAAAGTGTTTAATTTTAATTGTGACTGGTTCAAGTGTATCAATCCTTTTGATAATGTCGCAATTCACGATATTTGGGGCTATGCTTCTGAATTTATCTTTTCTCCTGATTACTTTGACTTTTGTGAGCAGAACAGCCGTTTTACTGATACTGGAAATTATAAAGGCAGCGCCGAGGTTGTGTATCAGTATCTGACCGAAAATCCCGATTTTGTAGAACAGCATATGGGACTTTATGACGGAGAGATTGAAACTGAAATTTTGGCGGCCTGTATCGAAAAAGGTGCGGAATGGGGAATGGATTATAAAGTAAAAAAGATTCTGCCCCGTAAAGTCAAAAAGCCTTTTGTGGTCAAGATTAACGGCAAAAAAGTATATGAAGGGAATTATGTAAAGAAGTATGTTCGGAATGATTCCTACAGCTTCGCGACCGAAGAGGGCTAACGCCCTCTTTTTAGTTTGGATGTATTACATCCAATTTTTCTATACAAAAAAAGAGGGCTTACGCCCTCTTCTGGTATTCATTTACTTTTCCCTCGGTCTTAATCACTTCATCGCCCCAGTATTCCCGCATAGCGTACTGAAGTTTAGACTTCGTGAAACCTTCGGGCATTTCGTCCTTCACGGCCTCCCAAATATCAGCAATCGTCATCGGCCTATCGGACAGCTTGGTGAACACCACATCATGCGCAGTAGCATACAGGGTACGATTCGCCGCCGCCTTATCCTCGCCCTTCTTGAGTTCAGCTTTCAGTTCATCGACAGCATCAGCGACATCAGAGGGCAGACCATTCTGGAACGCGAAGTAGTTAACGAGAGACTTCATAGAGGACTTCTTCATATTAAATACCTTTCTGGTTTTTAGGACTTTTCCTTGTCCTTTGTGTATTTATTCTACCACACTTTGTGGGAGAAGTCAAGAGGTTTTGAAAAATTTTTTTTTGAAAGATTCGGAAGGTCTAACGGTCCCTATTACATCATCCTCGCCACAAGGAGCAACCGAATCTTTTAGTTTCAAGAGAGACGGTGGGAGAATAAGAAGTTCCGTTTCTTGCCTATATTTTACTTCCAGTTAGCCACGGAAAAACCTATCGGAAGGGTTATGGCGCCGAGAGGGATTTTCCTTTCCTCTCTCAACTTTTGTTTCAAGGGAGATGGTGGGGGACTTTCACTCCGCTTCCAACTTGCGCACGTTGGGTCACATACCGTCCAAAAAATTGTAGCTCTCAACTTTCTGGTCTGCTCTCTCCCTTAGAACAATATTATAATATCATAGATTTAAGGAAAAGTCAATTATCCTTATTGGATGTAATACATCCATTTTTAAATTAAAAAAGGGTTGACTATTATCAAATTTTCTGTTATACTATTCATGTAAAGAAACTCATTACAATTTGGGAGGAGAATGAAAATGATTAGCTTCCGCGAGTATGTTGAAAGTAAAATGAACATTGAAATGCCTAAAGGCAGCATTCCCGGTTCTTGGTTTAGTGAACATAACTTACCAATGATTGTTCAATGCTCTTGTTGTACTATGACAATGGCGGCGCCCTCTGCTTGGATTGATGAAGAAGGATATACTTATTGCAGTTGTTGCGCAGAGATTGACAAAGAGTAAAGCAATCCCGGGCAACCGGGCTTTAGGATGTAATACATCCAAAAACCATACTTGCATTTTTTATAATCTTATGATATACTCTATATGAAAAGTGAAGGAAAACACTAAAACACCAGAAAGGAACGAAAATGTTCGGATGCCACTACACCCACAAGTTTATTGAAACTTCTAAAGGTATTCTTCTTATTGATGTTGCTGACACTGGTTATACTGGCTGGGAAGGTGCTTTTGCAGAAGTTGACCTTGACTCTTTTGCAGAACAGTGGGGCGATAATAATTATACTTTTGAAGATGTTGTAAAATATGCCGAAGATTTTGATTGCATTTCAGATTGGGAAATTGTAAGCAACGGGCATAGGAATCCCGAAGTAGCAGAACGCAATGTATACCGGGCAATTAAAGGACTCACCACCTAAGCTCTTCGGGGCTATTGGATGTAATACATCCAGTATTTACTATTGACATTCTATCTCTTTTATACTATAATAATACCATCAGATGAAGGAAAACATCTTAAACCAGAAAGGTCATTAAAATGGCAAATCTGTCTGAAATCATTGCAGAACTTAATAATCTTAAGCGTGAAGAAACTCTCTGCTCTAAAGTACAGGGCCGCAGGAATTGGGTTATCAGGACGGAATTTATTAACAATAAAATGTATGTTAGGTATGCGGGTTCCTTCGGTGGCGCGGACAGATTCGGCTACCTTACTGAAAGTCTCCAGTATATGGCAGAACATCATGTCAGGTGGTATGTATTTACATATAAAAAAGACTATACAGAAACACTTAATAAACTTAATCCCCTCCGCCTTTAATGGCGGTCAGGGCATTGGATGTAATACATCCAAATTCTGAAACGAAAAATTACTTGACTTTCATTAAAATTTCTGCTATACTATATATGTCAAGAGGAACTGACGACCATTCCCAAGAAATCTTGGGCGGGCTTGCAAGAAAGACGCGGGTTAGCGGCGCAGAAGATTGGCTAACAAGAAGAGGACAGAAAATTTTTTGAAAAACTTTTCAAAAACCTCTTGACAATTCCCTCCTACTATGATATAATAAAGCTATCAAGAGAAGGAAAACTCTTAAAAAACCAGAAAGGGCTAAAGTGTATGGCTACTATTTCTAAATCTGTTGTTGATTCTGACCTCCGCGCCCGTGTGTTCGCCGATATGTTCACTTCACTGGAAAAAGCAGAGCTTTCCGAAGGAACGTATCAGAAAATCAATGACCGCCAGTTTGGTGTGATTCTGACCGATAAGAATGGTACCGAACGCTATGTCCGCATTGGCGTCATTGTCGCCGAGGAGCGCGAGGATATGACCGCGCGGGAACTGATGGAATCTGAAATTCGGGCCTATAACGAAAAGCAGGCGGCAAAGGCCGAAAAGGCCGCCAAACGTGCGGAAAAGGCGGCCAAGGATAAGGCCAAGCGCGAGAAGGAAGAAACCAACAGCGATAGCCCCGACCAGTAACCTTAATAAGGGAATTGTGGTGCAAACCGCAATTTCTTTTTTCTCAAGAAATTGGATGTATTACATCCAAATTCATCTCTTGCTTTTTCTAAAAACTTATGCTATACTATACTCACAGAAGTGAAGGAAAACACTTAAAACCAGAAAGGATTTTAAGATGAAAAGAACTAAACATAAAATGACAAAATATCACATAACAATTAAACGTGCCCAACAGTATTTTCTTATTTACTATCGTGAAATATTCGGAGAATGGCCTTATTATAACGACACCCCTTATCCTATTCTATTGAGAGCACATAAAAATTATAATCGTGCTGTTAATAATCCAAATTCATTATATAATAAAGTAAATCATCCCAATAAGCAACAAAAATAAAAACTGTTAAATTAAATTTTTTATTGCTTTTTTCACAATCTATTTATAATATAACCATAAGTGAAGGAAACACTTAAAAACCGAAAGGATAAAATCTATGAAAATTATTACCACCTACGTTGCTTTTGATGATGAAGAGTTCAGCACCATGGAAGCGTGTCAGGCATACGAAAATTTTCATGTAGGATTGATGATTGAAGCCGAAGATTGCTTTTCTTTCTTCGATGTCGGAATGCGTCAAATCTCACTTGACTATTCACACAATATTGAAGAAATGCTTGATGCTTTTGTTCGGGCATACGATGAGTGTTATTATATCATCGTAAAGAAAAATCCTTCTGATAATCTCAAAAGATTTATCAAAGACTATGAAGGACTCATACTGCCCGTTCAAAAAGGCTTTTGGCACTATAACAGCACTACCAGCGAATGGGAAAGAGTTACTGAAGACGCGTAAGCGTCTTCTTTGGATGTAATACATCCATTTTCCCTCTTGACCTTTTAAAAATTTTATGATATACTCTCTTTGTAAGAAGTGAAGGAAACACTCAAAAAACCAGAAAGGCGTTATTATGAAAATTACTCGCGTACTAACTTACAACATTAGCGAAGATTATGTTCGTGATTTCTTTGACAATTGCTGGTGGGAAGATAAAACCGAACCCGATGAAATTGATTATGATTTTTTCATTGACGGCCTCAGGGAAGAAGGCTATGACAACGAAGAAATTCTCCCCGATCAGGGCACTAAAGAAAAAATAATGCAAATTTGGCAAGAAGAATGTGATAAATATCATAGAGAATTGGAAAACCCAACAGCAATAAAAGAGCAGATTGCTGAAGAACTTCAGCACTATAGAAGTGAAATGGAATATTATAAAAATAAGGTTGCTCAACTTGAAAAACAGTTGAAAGACGCGTAAGCGTCTTTTTCTTTTTTGGATGTATTACATCCAAATAGCGCGCTTCCGCGCATTAGGAATGAAACAAGCGCAACTTTCCATTGATGCGCGGCGGAGCATCCTTTTTTACAACAGGATGATATTCCCACCATTCGGAACCGTCATATTCCTGACGATCGTAATAACTACCGT